>OOAH01000067.1_pt1 | contig 127569 bp, 94 predicted proteins | sample 1671801 | NCBI WGS metagenome assembly OOAH01 (sample SAMN06348194, study PRJEB24527) | human gut metagenome | biome: human gut; feature: ankylosing spondylitis patient; material: feces | host: Homo sapiens | place: China | collected 2015-10 | reverse complement strand
CAAACCGAACAAGAACAGAGGTATCGCACCTGAAGATGCTCCTTATTCATTCAGTCGTGAGTAAAAGATATCTTGCTTATATCTTATTTTGAAAATTGCTTATTTATGAAGACAATATTTAATATCGTGCTTGGGCTGGCGTGTGTTGCAGAAACACTAAATGCTCAGGATGCCAAGACCATATTTCAGACAGCAGAACCCTGGAAGCAGGAAACAGATATTCGTGCCGATGCCGTAATGGTATATGGCACGGTAGATAAACCGAATATGACCTTTGAACAGCGCATAGAATCATGGCGTAAAAGAGGATATGGCATTCAGTTTATGACGGGAGTAGCCTGGGGAGATTATCAGGACTATTTTTTAGGTAAATGGGATGGAGTGACCGATCATTTGCGCGAAGGACAGCGGGAAAAAAATGGTGCAGACATCTCGCATGGGCATTTGATTCCTTATGTTGTTCCAACCGAAAGCTTTATCAGATACATGAAAGAAAAGCAGATAAAGCGGGTGATAGATGCAGGCATTACAGATATCTATCTGGAAGAACCTGAGTTTTGGATGAGAGGAGGCTATAGTAATGCATTTAAGGAAGAATGGATGAATTATTATGGAACACCATGGCAGGATCAGCAAGACTCACCGGATGCGACTTATCTGTCGAATAAACTGAAATATTGGCTGTATTATCGCGCCTTGGATGAGATATTTTCTTATGCTAAAGAGTATGGTAAGAGCAAGGGATTGGAAGTAAAATGTTATGTTCCTACCCATTCTCTGATAAATTATACTTCATGGCAGATTGTGAGTCCGGAAGCTAGTTTAGCTTCGCTTGATTGTGTTGACGGCTATATCGCTCAAGTATGGACTGGTACATCCCGCGAACCGAATTATTTTAAAGGGGTGCGTAAGGAGAGAGTCTTTGAAAATGCTTTTCTCGAATATGGCTGTATGAAATCGATGACAGCTCCTTTGGGACGGAAGATGTATTTTCTGACTGATCCTATTGAAGACCGTGCGAAAGACTGGACCGATTATAAAATAAATTATCAGGCTACTTTTGCAGCTCAGTTGATGTATTCGGATGTAGATACGTATGAAGTAATGCCATGGCCCGACCGTATATATCAGGGATTGTATGATATAGCAGGAACTGACAAAAAGCAGCGTATTCCCCGCGATTATTCTACACAGATGCAGATCATGATAAATACGCTGAACGACATCAAAGTGTCAGATTGTGCTGTTAGTGGAACTCACGGCATTGGCGTATTGATGGCAAACTCGATGATGTTCCAGCGTTTTCCTAATCATGACGGTTATGATGATCCTTCTTTCTCCAGTTTTTACGGACAGACCTTACCATTGATGAAAGACGGTATTCCGGTAGAAATTGTACATATGGAAAACTTGCCGTTCAAGCAAACATTGGCCGATGTAAAGGTTTTGATTATGTCTTATTCCAATATGAAGCCAATGGAAGAACGTTATCACCAGATGTTGGTCGATTGGGTAAAAAACGGTGGTGCACTGATTTACTGTGGAGAGGATATTGATCCGTATCAGCAGGTTCCTGAATGGTGGAATAAATCTCCTTATGCATATCATTCGCCTTCAGAACATTTGTTTGAATTAGCAGGACTGGACAGGAAACCGGCTGCCGGAAAATATACGGTGGGTAAAGGAAAAATACAGGTTATACGCCGCGATCCGAAATACTTTGCGTTGGAACCGGATGGTAACAAAGTGTTTAAAGAGTGTGTATATTCTCTTTATAAGGAGGTGAGTGGTGAAAAAGTTGAACTGAAGAATAATTTTGTTGTCCAGCGTGGTGCATATGTCATTGCGGCCGTCCTGGATGAAAGTATTTCTTCTAAACCTGTACAAATTAAAGGGTTGTATATTGATTTGTTCGATAAAGACCTGCCTGTTATTTCTCAGAAAAAGATTAATCCGGGAGAGCAGGCCTATTTGTATGATTTGCGGAAAATAACAGAGAAGAGTAAAGCACATGTTTTGTGTGGGGCATCAAGAATCAGTGATGAAAGACTGGGTGAGAAGGAATACTCTTTTATTGCTAAAAGTCCGTTGAACACGACGAATGTTTCCCGAATTTATTTGCCTTCCGTTCCTAAAGAAGTAATGATAAATGGTGAACATTTTGACTGGAAGAGTAACTGGGATAAGAAATCTTCTACTTTGCTAGTTCGGTTTGAAAATAACCCCGATGGAGTAGAAGTAAACGTTAAGTGGTAAATATTGATATGATAACTCAATAGATTTTTTATAAAGAATGAAACGTATTGTTTTTTTAGATTATGTACGTATTTTCGCATGCTTTCTGGTAATGGTTGTGCATGCTAGCGAGAATTTTTATGGTGCTGCCGGATCTACTGATATGGTAGGTCCACAGTCATACCTTGCATCAGAGACAGACAGGTTGTGGGTATCTGTATACGACGGATTTTCACGTATGTCGGTTCCACTTTTTATGATTGTGTCTGCTTTTCTTCTTGTTCCGATGAAGGAAGGACAGAACATGTGGCAGTTTTATCGTCATCGCTTTATGCGCATATTGCCTCCGTTCTTGATCTTTATGGTTTTATATAGCACGTTGCCGATGTTATGGGGACAAATTGACTCAGCTACCTCAGTGAAAGATTTGTCACGTATATGGCTGAATTTTCCGACTTTGGCAGGACATCTCTGGTTTATGTATCCTTTGATAAGCCTTTATTTGTTTATCCCGATCGTTTCACCGTGGATCAGTAAAGCTAGTGCGAAAGAGGAACGTTTCTTTATTGTGCTTTTTCTGGTGTCGACATGTATGCCTTATCTGAATCGTGTAGCGGGTGAAGTATGGGGACAGTGTTTCTGGAATGAGTACCATATGTTATGGTATTTCTCAGGTTATTTAGGTTATCTTGTGCTGGCACATTATATACGTGTACATCTTACCTGGAGTCGCTCTAAACGTCTTTGGGGCGGTGGACTCCTGATGGTAATAGGTGCATTGTGGACCATTTATTCTTTTTATTGTCAGGCCGTTCCAGGTGAAATACTCTCAACTCCTGTAATCGAAATCGGATGGGCTTTCTGCACCATAAACTGTGTACTTCTTACTGCCGGAACATTCCTGATATTCAGCACCATTAAGGCTCCTTCTGCTCCACGGTGGGTAACTGAAATGTCAAAGTTGAGTTATGGTATGTACCTGATGCATATATTCTGGTTAGGATTGTGGGCTGCCTTGTTTAAGCACAATTTGGCATTGCCTACTGTTATGGCTATTCCTTGTATTGCTGTCTGTACATTCATTTCGAGCCTTATTGCAACGAAGATCATATCGCTTATTCCTGGAAGTAAATGGGTTATAGGATAATGATTTGTCATGAGATGAGATTGTAAGTTTTATCTTAGGTTGTTTATCATCTGTTGGGCAGTAATGTTAGTAGCAATAGTTGGTCTACTGACGTTACTGCCTTAAAACATAGAAACATATCTGTTACAGATAAGGTAAAACTTCAATTATAGAAAACCGTTAGGACAATTAAAGTATATACGTATATTTAAAGAACTACTTATATTTAATATGAAGACAAACACTGTAATTTGTACATTATTTATTTTACTTCCTTTTATATCGTATGCTTCGATAAAGAAGACGAAAAGTAGTGATGTGCTTCAGCCCGTTTCTTTTAATGAAGTAATTCTCGAAGATAATTTCTGGTTGCCACGTTTACAGATTCAAAAAGAAGTACTTGTTCCCTTTGCTTTGGAAAAAGTACGCCCTGCCATGGACAATTTGCGTAAAACCGGAAATTATTTAAATGGAGTGAAAGATGAGCTTCCATTCCCGCATCGTTTTGTAGCTTCAGACCTTTATAAAGTGATGGAGGGAGCTGCATATCTGTTGACTTTGGAAAAAGATTCAGCATTAGAGCATACGATGGATAGCATTATAGATCTCATCGGAAATGCACAAGAAGAGGATGGATATTTATATGAGGCTCATACAACTGGAGTTTCGGCTTCACATGAACATTGGGGAGGAGCTGGAATGGGAGATAAGCCGTACTCATGGGTAGTCCATAGCCATGAATTATACAATATGGGACATATGTACGAAGGGGCAGTTGCTTATTATCTGGCAACGGGTAAAGATAAATGGCTGAAAATTGCTGAAAAAAATGCACGTCACATAAACCATGTCTTTTTTGAAGGAGATCCTAAATATAATAATGGTAATCCAGTAAATCAGGCTCCTGGTCATCAGGAAATAGAACTTGCATTGGTTAAGCTATATCGTACAACAGGAGATTCACTTTATCTGAAGATGGCTCAAAAGTTTATTGATATTCGTGGTGTCACTTACCAGCCCGAAGGAGAAGGTGTAATGGCACCTAGTTATGCACAGCAGCATTTGCCTGTTCGTGAGCAGACTAAAGCGGTTGGACATGCTGTTCGTGCCACTTATCTTTATGCTGGTATGGCTGATGTATTGGCACAAACAGGTGATAAGAGCTTGCAGCCTGCTCTTGATAGCATTTGGAATAATATTGTAGATACGCGGATGCATATTACAGGGGGATTGGGAGCTATTCATGGTATTGAAGGCTTTGGTCCAGAGTATGTACTACCTAATAAAGATGCTTATAATGAAACTTGTGCCGCCGTAGGAAATGTAATGTTTAACTATCGGATGTTCTTGGCAAAAAAAGACGCCAGGTACGTCGATGTGGCTGAGGTAGCATTATATAACAATGTGTTAGCTGGGGTGAATTTGGAGGGGAATAAGTTCTTTTATGTAAATCCGTTGGAAGCTGATGCACGTAATGCATTTAATCAAGGCCTGAAAGGACGCTCTCCTTGGTTTGGTACGGCTTGTTGTCCTTCCAATATCGCTCGGTTGATACCTCAGATACCGGGAATGATGTATGCTCATACCGATAATGATATTTATTGTACTTTTTATGCCGGTACTTCTACAGTAGTTCCTTTGTCTGATGGGAAAGTAACGATTAAACAGACAACAAATTATCCTTTTGATGAATCTGTACGTTTTGAAATAAAACCAGAGCAGTCAAAGCAAAAGTTTGCCATGCATTTCCGGATTCCAACGTGGGTAGGCAAACAATTTGTTCCTGGAAAGTTATACCATTATTTAAATGATAAACCAGCTGAATGGAAAGTTTTATTGAACGGGAAAGAGGTATCTGTGAAACAGCATAAAGGATTTGTTACCATAGAACGTGCCTGGAAAAATGGAGATCTGGTGGAACTACAGCTTCCTATGCTAGTCCGTTACAATAAGGCTATTTCTCAGGTAGAAGCAGATATAGATCGTGTATGTATTACTCGTGGGCCGTTAGTATATTGTGCAGAGTCTGTAGATAATGTTGCCATGCCGGCAAGTTATGTTGTGAATCCATCTGAGGATATAAGTATTACTAAGGGAGCAGGTGCATTGAAGTATATAGATTTTATAACAGTGCCTGCGCACTCTGTTCAAGACAAGGATGTACATTCTCTTACTTTACTTCCTTATTATGCTTGGGATAATCGAGGCGACGACGCTATGATTGTATGGTTGTCAGAAAATGATTCTTTGGCAAATGCATCTATACCTAAAATTTCTGAGTATATTTCGGATATAAAAGCTACACATACATTTGATAGGGATGACGTATATGCAATGTTGACCAATGGGTATCCAGCCAATTCTTTTGACACCTCTATTCCACGTTGGACAAGTTGGCCGCAAAAAGGTGAGGAGCAAATTGTTGAATTTATCCTGAAGCGTCCGATTGCACTGCAAAGTTTTTCTGTATACTGGTATGATGATGGTGGAGGTGTACAGGTTCCGAAATCATGGTCATTGGAGTATAAACAGAATGGAGAATGGAAAACTTTTCCAATTTATGTGACAGATGAATATCGGATGCTGAAAGACCAATACAATATGGTTCATCCGGGTAAAGATATCACCACTGAAGGGCTGCGTCTGAGAATTGTACCTTTGCCTCATGCAGCAGCTGGTATTTTGAGTGTACAAATTGAAGAAGTAAAATAAAAAACTTCCATTTACAGTTCAAGAGAGTAAAGAATCAGCCTTTCGCTTGTTCTGGCTAATTGGAAATTTTATTGCTGTCTGATAAAACTGCGTAAAAGTATAAGATTTTTATCAGACAGCAATTATTTTAATTGGAGATATAGTCTTTGGGAAGTACTCCAAATTTGGCTTTAAAACATTTGGCAAAGTAAGAAGACGATCCGAATCCTGTACGTTCGAATACTTCTGTAACTCTGTAGCCTTCTTTTAGTAACTGTGCAGCTTTATTGAGACGGCAGTTTTTTAAATAGTCGTTAGGTGGCATTCCAGAAAGAGCTTTTAGCTTCCGGTAGAAATTAGAACGGCTCATGTTCATTTCTGCGGCAAGTGTATCGATTGAGAAGCTTTCATCTGCCAGCTGCTGCTCTATAATTTCTTGCATCTTTTTGATGAACTCCTGATCTTGAGGAGTTAACTGAATACCTGTTTCTTCTTCTTCCTTTTCTTCTGGTTGTTTGGCATCAGGAAGGAACGAAGTCATATGTTGCTGGAATGTTGTGCGCAGTTTCAACAAATTGCGTATTTGCATATGTAGTTGCAAAATCGTAAACGGTTTTTCTACATAGGCGTCTGCACCATACGAAAAGCCTTCAACCTTTGCTTCTGGCAAAACCTTCGCTGTTAGCAAGATGACAGGTATGTGTGAGTATTCGATATTGTTCTTGATTTTGGCACACAGTTCGAGACCGTTCATGAGTGGCATCATGACATCGCTGACTACAATATCTATATCATTGTCTTCGATGACTTGTAAAGCCTCAATACCATTTTTAGCTTTCAGTACATGGTAATATTTTTCCAGACCGGAGTACTCCATTTCCAAAAGATCAGTGTTATCTTCCACCAGCAGTACACTATATTGAGGAGCATCAGGCGAATCATTGCTGTTATCGTTTGCGGCTGTATATTGTGAGTCTGGTATGATGCCTACTTCTTCTTTTTGTTCATTTTTGCTGTAGATAGGAAGAGTCAGAACGAATGCTGCTCCGCCCAGATGACTGTCTTTTACGCAGAGTGTTCCGTGATGGGTTTCGGCCAGTGCACGTGAATAAGCAAGTCCGATACCGCTTCCCTGAACAGATTTTTCGTCAGCTATCTGGTAAAAGGTCTGGAATATTTTTTCTTTCTCGTTGTCTGATATGCCAGGGCCGTCATCTTCTACCCAGATTGAAAAATCTGTGTCATTCTTTTCGATACCTATTGAAATTGCCTTATTGGCATATTTCATTGCATTACTTAATAGGTTGACCAATATTCTGTTGATCTTTTCACCGTCTATCAGTGCTTCAAGCTGAAAATTCTCAGGTATATGGATTGACAGGTTGATATTTCTTAAATCGGTAGATCCGATAAACTGTTGATAAATATCATTAATCAAGTGGCATATATCATGCTGCTGAAGGTGAAGTTTGATTTCTCCTGATTCTATTTTCTGAAAATCAAGCAGTTCATTGGTTATTCCTAGCAGGTAATCCACATTCTTGTTGATAACATTTAAGTACCGTTCCTCCATTTTTCTGTCTATGTTCACATGCATGATGCTTTCCAGAGGAAGTTTAATTAATGTAAGAGGTGTTCTGATTTCGTGAATCAGGTTTATGAAGAAGTTTACTTTACTTTTGTATACTTCTCTGTCTTTTTCAATCTGATATTCTTCTACTCTTTTCCGATATTTTCTTTTTAAATGTTGTTCTCTTTTGTGTAATGTATAGACTATACAGCCGATTATGCATAGTGTATAGACAATATATGCCCAGATAGAACGGTACCAGGGAGGAGTGATGATAATCCATAACCGGGCTGTCTCCTCATTCCATTGCTGGTCGTTGTTCGAGCCTTTTACCAGTAAGCAGTATTTTCCTGGCGGAAGGTTGTTGTAAGACGCAAAATTATCCTCTACATTATTGTACCATTCTGTATCGAATCCTTCCAGTTTGAATGAAAAATGATTCTTTTTAGGATTCTGATAGCTTAAAGATGAGAAATAGACTGTAAAGCTATTGTAATGGAAAGGTATTTTTATCTCTTGGGTTAAATAAATGGGTTGCTCAATGTTCAGTAATTTTCGTATATCCAAAGTTGTATCTGTGTGTGTCAGCACAAAATCGGTAATATATACAGGAGGTATGAACGTATTCTTCTGAACCAGCGACGGCTTGAATGAACTGAATCCGTTGACTCCTCCAAATAACAGAATTCCTTCTGATGTCTTGTAAGAAGCACGTTCGCAGAACAGGTTTTCCTGTAGTCCGTCAGATGTAGTGAAGTGCTGGTACTCTTCTTCTTTTTGAGGATTTATTTTGGTCAGACCGATGTTGCTGGTAACCCATAGATAACCTGAAAAATCCTGCTCTATAGAGTATACTACAAGTGTAGACAACTGTTTATTGTTGCTGTTGAAAGTAGTGAATGTTTCTGTTTGCGGATTAAATTGGCAAAGACCGTTTCCATTGGTTCCCAGCCATATCTTCTGTTTGGAGTCTTCAAATAAAGTTACGATGGAGTTACTGCTGAGAGATGTGTTTACTCCTTGTTTATGTTCATAGTGTTTCCAGTAATTGTCTTTTCTGTTATTGTAAAATATTCCGTTGTTGGCAGTTGCTATCCAGAGATTGTTGTGTGAGTCTTCATAAATGTCTGTAATGGAAATCATGGCTCCGACCGACGTTTCTACTCTGAAGTTATCTTCTTCCGAATTATAATAACACAGTCCCCAGTTGGTTCCTATATAAATGGTTCCGTTGTTGCACTTATATATTTTTTGGATGTTGTCACTACATACTGTATTGGGGGTATTATACGAGTGGTGATAACTTTTTATTTTTCCGTCGCTCAGGTTAAGCACTTTCAGACCGTTCGAGAACGTTCCGATCCAGAGTTCGTTTCCGTTCAGGCAAAGAGTTCGTATATCGAAGATTTGTTTTTCTTTTTCTGCCAGGTTATATTCCTGAATTTCTTTACTGTCTATATTGTATTTGAAGAGTCCTTTTTGGGTACCTATCCAGATAATACGGTGAAGATTATCCTCGTAAAACGTGTTTACGATTGGATTATTAGGGATAATATGCTGGTTGAATATCTTATTTTTGGGTATGATATGAACTGCTCCGGCCTGATTGGTTAAAGCCCATATTCCACCTTCCTTATCTTTCATGAAAGAATTAATATTCTGATTTACAACGGCATTGTTGATGTTGTAGGTTTCTGTTAACTCCGATAATACCTGTGTCTTATAGTTGTATAGAAAAACACCGTTGTCTGTACCGATCAGGAATGTTTCCGGATTGAAACTGATCAGACATTGTATAATCTGAAATTTGCTGGATTCTAGTCTGTGATATGTTGTCTGGTCTGACGAAGGATCAATCTCGAATAAATATTTGCTGTCAGTACCTATCCATAGCCGGTTATTTGCCGCTAATATAGAATTAGCTTTCAATGAAGTTGTGTTTGTCTTTTCTGCTTTTGTATGCAGGGGATATGAGTGAAGCAGTTCTTGATTCTTGTTAAAACATAATATCCCCTCTTGCAAAGACGAAACATACAACTTTTCGTTTTTGGCATCCACATACATATCCCATATAAATGATTGACACTGGTTGTTTTGTTCCAGAACCTTGGTCTTCAGGTTATAGAAAAATATTCCCTGTCCTAAAGTGGCTATTGCGATTTGATCATCAGAAAACTGGACTATCTTTCTTACTTCACTGCTGATCGATACTCCGAATTTAGTTGTCTGTGTAAATGCCTTAAAACTGTTTTTTCTGTCGTAAATGTATATACCGCAGTCGGTTCCTATCCATATTTGACGCTGCTTGTCTTCAAATAGGGAAAAGATAAAATTACTGCCCAGCGATTGTGCCTTTTCTTGTGAAGAAGTTCGGTATATTGTATTTTTTTGTCCGTCAAAACAATTTAAACCATTATTGGTTCCTAGCCAGATAAAACCGTAACTGTCTTGCAGAGCACACCATATTGTATTGTGTGACAATCCGTCTTTTACTGTATAAGAGTCGATTACGAATAACGAAGAGGCTTTTATCTGATGATTGAATAAAAGAGCGAATAGTATTAAGAAGTATTTAATTAAGTGGCTTTTCGATAGCATACGTCAGTCTTATATAATGGTTTTTCATGTTTAGGTACAAAGTTATAATATTTATCTGTTTGAAGGGAATAAATCAGATTTATTTGCGCATGAATAGTCGGATTAGATTGAGTCTTGCTTGCATTGATATGTATCTTTATATAATTAGAAAAACAGAATTCTGATTTTCACAGAATTCTGTTTTGGAGTATTTGAACGTATAGTCTTAATTTTTTTGCCAGTGAATGGATTGCAGGAACCAGCGGATATCATTTTCGTTTAGTCTCTGCTTTTTCAGCAATTCGGGGAGGCTGTCGTAATTTTTACGGAACTCATTGATGCGGTCGGCAAACGAACTGTTATCATAAGTTACGGCTCGTCCGGTTGTTTCCATATCACCTAGTTCCTCGATATAATCGATGCTGGCGTTTCGGTATCTCATTTCAACAAAACTCTTTTTCATTCGTTTGAATTTGCCATACAATCCGTCGTTTATTTCCGGTTGGTTGCTGTCATAGGTTACCTTAACCGTATATGCACGTTTGCAGTTACTGTCGGGCAGTGAAATGCTGAGCTTCAATTCAGTACCATCGTAGCTGTATGCCGCTTCCTTACCGTTGACGGTAACCCGGACTGCTGGAGCAGAACCTAAAATATCGATACTGTAATTGCGCTTTTTAGGCATGCCTTGATAATTACCTTTGCGTTCACCAATATTTACGGTCAGCGTATTTTCGTCTCGAACAGATGAAACTTGAGTACGTGCATACTGCTTCTGGTAAGTCTGGTCATTACCGTTGTCTTCATAGAACGAGAAAGAACCGTTTCCTCCGGGGAATAATGTAAATCTGACAGTCTCGTCATTTCCGTGCAGATTTTTTACGTCACCGTAGAAAGGAAGTATGGCACCGGCTTTTACATACACAGGATATTCGTTGAGGGTAAAGACACGTTCTACAGTCTGTCCGCCCTTTAACAGTGTACCGGTATGCCATTCGTACCAGTCGTTTCCGGCAGGCAGCCACACCTTTGTTGCAGCGAAGCCATTGACCATAGGCGATGTAACGGGGGCTATGATCATTTCATCTCCAAACATATACTGGTTTTTAAACTGATAAGCTTCTTTGTCTTCCGGATAGTCGTAATACATCGGACGGCAGAGTGAGATGCCTTCGTCATATGTCTTGCGTGCCATGGTATAAGTATAAGGAGCTATCTGATAGCGCTGGCGTATCGTGTTGCGCAGTACACCGAGATATTCCTGGTTGAATACCCAGGGCTCTTTGTTCATAGCCGAGCTTTTCATGGAGTGTGTACGCATAATCGGACTGAATGCTCCGAACTGCATCCAGCGAACAAATAGTTCTTTGTCCAGCTCCGATACGCCTTTGGCAAACTGGTGACCTCCCAGATCGTGACTCCAGTAACCGTAAAGCACATTAGATGCGGTAGAGTTGAAGTAGGGGAGAAACTCCAGCGTTTTCCATGTACTGTAGGAATCACCGGAGAAACCTATCTGATAACGGTGATTTCCCAGACCTCCCCAGCGGTGATACAGCAACGGACGGGTTGTACGGTTGCGTTCCATGTCGCTGAACAGTACATAATTAAGCCACCATGTATTGTTCAGTGTCTTTATATGTCTGTCGAACATATCCTGTTGCCAGTCCAGCCACCAGAAATCTACTCCTTCTTTTTCCATCGGGCGCAGAATGGTATTCAGCCATCCGCTCATGAACCGTTTGTCTGAACCGCAATAATCTATCCGCTGCTTGCTGCTGGGATCCATTCCCATCCAGTTAGCCATATCTTTGTATCTCTCTTCGTATGGCTCAATACCGCCGGCAGGGTGCAGGTTGAGTGTAACCTGCAGTTTTTTACCTTTCAGATATTGAAGGAATTGTGCCGGATTTGGGAAAAGAGATCTGTTCCATGTATAACCGGTCCATCCGCCTCTTCCCGGGTTTACGTAATGCCAGTCCATGTCGATGACTAACACATCCAGCGGTATGTCGTATGCATCAAATTTGGCAGTCAGATCCCGAAGTTCGTCATCAGAATAACTCCAGTATCTGGACCACCAGTATCCGAAAGCATATCGTGGAGGTAAAGGTACTTTTCCGGCAAAAGTAGTAAAGTCTTTGAGAGCCGCCTTGTAATTATGTCCGTAGGCCATAAAGTACCAGTCCTGTCCCTCACCGGAAGGGCGCTCGGCTACCCATGCCCATTCCGAATCATCGAACAGCAGTCCTTTAGAGTCGTCTATCAAGGTCCATCCGTCGGTCGACAATATTCCGTCTTCTATCGGCATAGGCTTATGGTCGCCATTGTCATTCCCGTTTCCAACGAAAATGTCGCCGTCGTATCCGTCTAACGTACGGAATGTACCTTTCAGATTTCCGGCATTGGTATCACCCGGTTTCCAGTGGAAGGATGGAGTGATATTTTTTGAATCAATAGCCAGGTTGCTTGCAGTAAACTTTCCGCTGTCTTTCTTGTATTTCAGAGTGAATTTGCTGGTTGTAATTTCAATCCACCCATCCGAGTCGTGTACTTGAAATTCGGCCGGTGCATAACTCCTTTCGACGGCTACAAAAGACGGAGAGTTGACAAACTTCCCGTCTTTCTGCCATTCCATACGAATCGTTCCGTCACTGATTATCGTAAAGCGAGTATGTTCGTCCTGATATGCGACATTAGAGGTATTATTGTCTTGTGCCAGCATTTTTATGCCGGAGCAGATGCATAGCAGTAAAATCCAGATTGTTCTCATTGTTTCTACTAAATGAAATTAATTAGCCGGGAAAAGCAGCATTAGTGCCGGTATTCCCGATGCGGAATAACTGTCGATAACTTCATTTCCCGATAACTTCTTTGTGTATTCTCCTCCACAGATGTTGCGGGTTTTGTCACGGTTGCTCCATCCGGTAGCGATTGTTTTTTTCAGGAAGGGGACATATTGCTTCTGTCCGCAGTCGTATACCAGCATTGCAATATACTGTGAGAAAATTGCTGTATAAATTCCTTGCTCTATACCGCTTTCGAGTGGTAACACTCCATGTTCTGCCGACATGTCTTTCACCGTATAGTCTGTTGCCAGAATAGCATTGTCCAGGTATTTTTTATCTCCGGTAGCTTTGTACAAGAGTACAGAAGCACCGATGAAAGTTGCCTGATTGTACACATGGGTTTTCCAGGCCGGTTCGTGCTGTCCGTGTCTGCTGTCGGCTATTCTTCCTGTTTGCTTGTCGAACAGATTCTCTACACCCCAGTCGTAAATTTCTTTTGCTTTGGCCAGATACTGTTCGCGTGTCTGATACAGAGGAATTTTGTCTGCTGATGGCTTTCTGTTTTTAGGTACACTGTTGTAAAGTGTCATTGCAGCTACGACTGTCGGGAAATTGATACATGCCATTTTTCCGTCACGGTCACTGTCGTTTGGCTTTGGATGCTGTATCGGCTGCCATTGCCAGAACATCCCGCCTTTCTTCGGGTCGTATGAACCGGTATCTCCGACTTTTTCTGAGCCATACCATACACGGCTGAAGCTGGCTTCCGAGAGTTTCAGATATTCATCGTCGCCGAACAACTGGTAAGCACGTGCCAGTGTGATGGTCCACCACTGGATATCGTCGTAAATAAACCAGCCGGTATTTTCATTGTTGTCATGAAAGTTGAATCCGGCATATTGTGCTTTATTTCCTTCAAATATTTTACGGCTTAATTCCTTGAATTCCTTTTTACGCTTTTTATCTCCCTGTTTGCAAGCCAGGCGATAAGCGTTCATCGACATGTCCCAGTACATCGGCTGGCACCAGATTGCAGCAGCTCCTTTCCAGCGGTCTACTGCTTCTGGAAAGGAAGTATCGGTCTTGTAAATGTATTTTTTACTGTCAAGAAAAGTCTTGTTGAAGCCCTCATAAGCACTCCATACGTCCTGATTGGTATATCCGTCATTTACGGCAGATGCGGACAATACCGCACAGCAACCTATTATTGAAATATATTTTCTAAGATTCATGATGGCTTATTATTCTACAACAAATTTAAAGATTGTATGGCTTGTATATTTTTCTCCCGGACGTAATACGCATGAAGGCCATTCAGGCTTGTTGGGCGTATCCGGATATTTCTGAGTCTCCAGACATACAGAAGCGCGGAAGTTGTATTTGGTATTTTTCTTTCCGGTTTGTGTGCCATCCAGGAAGTTTCCGGTGTAAATCTGGATTCCCGGTTCGTCTGTATAAACTTCCAGTTTGATACCGCTCTGTTCCGATTTCAGAGAAGCACATACTTCGTTGATGTTCCCTTTGGTATCGAGTACCCAGTTGTGGTCAATACCGTGACCGTTTTTCAGTTGTTCTGTTTCTTCATTCAGACGTTCTCCAAGTACGGCGGGCTGGCGGAAATCCATCGGAGTTCCTTCTACCGGAAGAATTTCACCAGTTGTCATGAATGTACTGTCTACCGGTGTGAAGTGGCTGGCATTTACCATTAATAAATAATCAGCATTTCCTTTGGCTGGATCTCCGTCCAGATTGAAATAAGAATGGTTGGTCATGTTGATGATAGTCGGTTTGTCTGTTTCCGCTTCGTACTTCAGATCGATGGCATTGTCGTCTGTCAGTCGCATGGTAACCGTACAGTTCACGTTTCCAGGGAAACCTTGTTCCATATCTTTGGCGTAGTAAGACAGTTTCACCTCACTGCTGTCTGTCTGGGTGGCGTCATATACTACATACTGGAATCCCTTAGGACCACCGTGCAGACAATGTCCGTAATTGTTCTGTGGCAATTGATAAGTTGTACCGTCCAGTGTAAAACGTCCGTTTGCAATTCTGTTTGCATACCGGCCGATACTTGCTCCGTAGTCGGAAGGGTATTTTATATAATCCTGAATAGAGTCGAATCCTAATACCACATCGCGCATTACTCCGTTACGGTCTGGAGCCATCACCGAAACGATTCGTCCGCCGAAGTTGGTAACACACACTTCCATGTTGTTTTTGTTCTTCAAAACAAATAGACCTGTCTTTTTTCCGTTTATGTCAGTAACGAAGTTCTGAGGGTTCAGACCGGAGTCTGTGAGAACAGCAGAATTATCTTGTTTGTTCCCTACGCATGCAGTTAAGAATAATGTTGATAAGATAGATGCAATTAATGTTTTTTTCATAAGCTTATTAGTTTGTTTATACAAAAGATACCTGTCCCGTAGAACAGACTAAGCAAAGAAAGGCTTTTTACATTAATTTAAACGAAAATCTTTATTCAATGAATGATAATATCTGCTCAAATTACCGTTCATCCCCGTTCCTACCCCTTCTGAGGCCTTTTCTCAGTGTGTTTTCTCATTGTCAGGAGTATTTTCATACGTCCGCACAGATGCCAGATTGCCAGTATGCTGAACAGGATACCTGCCTGATAATGCAGTATTCCTAAATGAGTGCCGGCATTTTCCCGATGCAATATCAGGATGAGGCCTGTCGCACTTGTCAGTAAATAAACGGCCGACAGACAAACCGTAACCTTGCTGCGTTGCCTGAATCTTTCGGGCAAGCTTTTATACCATCCCCGGTGAGCCCTTATGTGTCCAGTGGACAGGATGAGAAACAATACTCCCCATACGATATGTGCAACTCTCCAGATTTTTACATTTGACTGTACGATACCATGACCTGCTGCATGGATAATCAGACCGGTAATAAGAGTGAGCAGACATATAGCTGCCAGAACGAGGTCGATGTAGAATGTTCTTTGTTTCTTCATGATTATTATTTGTTAGGGTTAGCCGGTACAGTTCGGGGTATGTCCGGCATACATACTTCGTGTTGTTCCGGATGCAAAGTTAGCCCGATGAAGAAACGGAGGCAATGGATAAGATAGGGGAGTACTTGGACTATTTATGGTTTTTGCGGAAGTCTGTTGGAGATATTCCTGCTGTTTTCGAAAAGAGCCGGGTAAAGTAAGCGTAATCTTCAAATCCGAGTTCCTGAGCTATTTCCTTTACGCTTTTACTGGTATATATCAGGCTCCGTTTGGCTCTTGTCACAATTTCATATTGTATGTTCTGGCTGACACTGAACCCCGTCGTCCCTTTAACCGCTTCGTTGAGATACATGAGCGAGATATTCATCATGCGTGCATAGTAACTGGGACTGTGGCTGTGCTCTATATGCTGTTTGAGCAGGTTCCTGAAGGTGATGGTATGCTCCACATAACGTTGGGGCAGGCTATGAGCCGTTTGCTTGGAGGTGATAGCTTCTCCGATGATGTCGATGATGGCAAGCGACAGGTGCAGTGCCAGTGCCTGTGGATGTTTGCTGGTCTGTGCCAGTTTGCCGGCCAGGATGGTAAACAGCGATGTCAGTTCAGTCTGCTGTTCCGGTGACAGTTCTACCGTCTGTGTGCCAAGTGTATATTGTTCAAAGGATCTTTTGGAAGTTTCTTCGATGAATGCGCTGTCGATCATCAGTATATACGCATTCAGTTCGGTAGCCTGTACAAAGCTGTGTACCTGTCCGGGTAATACCAGAGCGACACAATGCGCCGTCAGCCTGTAGCTGTTGAAGTCTATATGGATGTCACATTCACCCGATTCGACGAAGCCGAACATATAGTAGTCATCCTGATGCGCATAGTCGACAGGGGTATGCTGCATGCCGTCTGCTGAAAATACACGAAGGTGTATGCCAGTATCGGAAATATCGGAAACTCTATGTCTGGGCAGTTTTTTCATCGGAATATATAAAAAAGAAAAACCACCGATAATTTAGTTATCGATGGTTTTCTTTTGGTGATCCGCTTGGGGCTCGAACCCAAGACCCCAACATTAAAAGTGTTGTGCTCTACCTGCTGAGCTAGCGAATCAAACCTGTGTTGCATTCATTTCCTGATTGCGAGTGCAAAGGTAGGTGTTTTGAGTGAAACTGCCAAATGTTTTGGCAAGTTTTTTCAAATAATTTTTCCTTTACGTTTTTATCTTGTTGATTTATAGCGTATTTTGCTTTCGAAAAAAATAAGCCTTTACAAACCGGTTTTCCTGAAATCTTGTAGATTCCCGTTCCTGCCGGGTTTCTTACATACGGACAGCCTGATTTTTTACATGCCGGCAGCCGCTTTTTATCTCCTTATTTATTCTTGAGTGCCGGTCTGCCGTTCCATTCTGGCCGGCCGGATCTTTACGAATGGCTTGCCTGAGCCTTTTTTTCCTCTTCTACCGCTTTCCGGTAACAACATCTGCACAGAGGCTCGTATTCTTCCTTTTCTCCCAGCAACACCCGTTTGTCGTTGGCTACGGTACGGTGTGAAACATAGGCCAGATCTCCGCACTTCACGCAGATGGCATGCACCTTGGTCACCTCGTCGGCGATGGCACACAGGGCAGGCATCGGACCGAAAGGCACACCTTTAAAGTCCATGTCCAGTCCGGCAATGATTACTCTCACCCCTCTGTCGGCAAGTTCGTTGCATACGTTCACCAGTCCGTCGTCGAAGAATTGCGCTTCGTCTATGCCCACTACATCAATTTCCGAGCTGAACAGCAGGATGCTTGCCGACGAGTCTACCGGAGTAGAAGGAATCGAATTGTTGTCGTGCGAAACCACTTCCGCTTCCGAGTAGCGCGTATCGATGGCCGGCTTGAATATTTCTACCCGCTGGCGGGCAAAGGTAGCACGCTTCAGGCGGCGGATCAGTTCTTCTGTCTTGCCCGAAAACATCGAACCGCAGACAACTTCTATTCTTCCTCTGCGGCACGTTTCATGTGTATGATCTTCTGAAAAAACAACCATTGGTTCAAAAATTTGGTGCAAAAATACAATTTGTGTCGTTAATTTGCCTTATCTTCTATCTGAAATTTCATTTTTCGGCTATTTTATACACAACAACTGTTAAATATTGAATGAAATTAACTAGTGAGATTAAAAACTTTCTATCTTTGCTATATTAACAGTTGAAATATTGTATGGGAAGATTATATGTTGTTCCTACTCCTGTGGGTAATTTGGAAGATATGACCTTTCGTGCCATCCGTATCTTGAAGGAAGCCGACCTGATTCTGGCGGAAGATACACGCACGTCGGGCATTTTGCTGAAACATTTCGAAATCAAGAATGCGATGCAGTCTTATCATAAGTTCAATGAGCATAAGACGGTAGAGGGGATTATCAACCGGTTGAAGGCAGGCGAAACCATTGCACTGGTTTCCGATGCGGGAACTCCGGGCATATCCGATCCCGGCTTCCTGGTGGTACGCGAATGTGTGAAAAACGATATCGAGGTACAGTGTCTTCCGGGAGCTACGGCTTTCGTTCCGGCACTGGTGGCTTCAGGCCTGCCCGACGAACGTTTCTGCTTCGAAGGCTTCCTGCCTCAGAAGAAAGGACGCATGACCCGTCTGAACGGTCTGGTAGAAGAAACGCGCACGATGATTTTCTACGAGTCACCCTACCGGCTGGTGAAAACGCTTACCCAGTTTGCCGAGATATTCGGTCCCGAACGTCAGGTTTCTGTCTGCCGTGAGATATCCAAGATACACGAGGAAAGCGTCCGGGGAACCTTGCAGGAAGTCATTGCACACTTCACGGCTACCGAGCCGAGAGGAGAGATTGTCATTATACTGGCAGGAAAAGAAGATTGAAGTTATAAATTCTAAACAGATAAAAAACTATGAAGAAGGTTGTTTTATTTTCATTATGTGCTGCGGCCGTGCTTGCTTCTTGTAACAATGCAGGTCAGAATAAAGATGCGTTGAAACTTCAGAACGACTCGCTGATGATCGAATTGTCTAACCGCGATGCCGAACTGGATGAAATAATGGGAGCATTCAATGAAATTCAGGAAGGCTTCCGCGAAATCAATGAAGCTGAAAACCGTGTGGATCTTACCGGCGATGCTATCGAAAACAAATCGAGCGCCGACAAGATTAAGGAAGATATCCGCTTTATCAGCGAAAAACTGAAATCAAACCGTGAACAGATTGCCAAACTGGAAGAACAGCTTAAGAACAGCAACTACCAGTCGGCACAGCTCAAAAAGGCTATCAAGAACCTGACTGCCCAGCTGGAAGAAAAACAACGCCAGATTGAAACCCTTCAGGCTGAACTGGCTTCGAAGAATATCCGTATCGCCGAACTCGATGAGGCTGTTTCCGATCTGAACAAGAACGTCGACCAGCTGACTGCCGAAAACGAGGCTAAGACAAAGACCGTTGCTGCTCAGGACAAGGCCCTCAACACTGCATGGTATGTATTCGGTACGAAGTCGGAACTGAAAGACCAGAAGATTCTGAACCGTGGTGATGTACTGAAAGACAATGAGTTCAATAAAGACTACTTTACAGAAATCGATATCCGTAAGGATAAAGAAATCAAGTTGTACTCTAAGCGTGCTACGCTGCTGACTACTCATCCTGCCGGTTCATACGAACTTGCTAAGGACGACAAGGGACAGCTTACTTTGAAGATTACTAACCCTAACCAGTTCTGGAGCGTATCACGCTATCTGGTTATTCAGGTTCGATAATTATAAATAACTGAATTTTAATTAAATCTGTTATTCATTCTCTGTTCCGGAGGATGGATAACAGATTTTTTTGTTTATCTTGCACCGGTCAACCAATCAGAAAGGAGAAACTTATGAAAATATTCCGATATCTTATCGTTGCTGTACTGTTCCTGCTGGTGGCAGGTACATCGGGTGCACAGACCCGTGAAGAAAAGAAAGAGGCCCTCAAGACTTATGTCGGCGAACAGGTCAACGGCCGCACATTCAAGCTGGAGGCAAACATGGCATATCCCATGAGCGGCAGAAGCATTCCGCTGACTACACCCTACGGATTGCAGATGAAGAAAGACTCCGTCGATGTCTATCTGCCTTACTACGGCAGGGCCTATCAGATACCCTATGGAGGAGGAGAGGGGTTGCGCTTCAAGGCTCCCGTAGAAAACTACTCCAGCAAGCTCAAGAAAGACCGCTACCGGATAACGTTCGAGGCTACTACCAGCGAAGACAACTTCAGGTTCTCGGTTGATTTGTACGACGACGGTTCGGCAAACATCCATGTCACCATGCGCAACAGACAGCCTATTCACTACACCGGACAGCTCGATGCAACCGGGTTGCAATAAAAGATGCCTATCTTTGCGTCAACGGAACAGCAGAAAATAATAAAAACATCATGGAAACAAATGAGATTTATGCCGTCAGACTCGAAAAGAAAGGAGTAAAACCTACAGCCGTACGCATCCTGGTGCTGAAAGCTATGCTCGAATCCCCGTGTGCCTTGTCGCTCATCGAGCTTGAAACACTTCTGGGCACTGTCGACCGCTCCACCATCTTCCGTACGCTGAATCATTTCCTGGCGCACCACGTGGTACACGACATCGAAGACGGCAGCGGCTCACTGAAGTACGAGGTCTGTCCCGACGAAGACACCTGCACCGTCGACGACATGCACACGCATTTCTACTGCGAGGTCTGTCACCGTACCTTCTGCTTTCCGTCCATCCACATTCCCGTTGTCGACCTGCCCGAAGGCTTCCGTCTGCACAGCATCAACTACATGGTAAAGGGCGTGTGTCGCGAGTGTGCCGCCCGCATGAAATGACCGTGTAGCCTTCTTTCGTGTCTGTACTAAAAGCGGAAACTGACGCCCGCATACGGCAGGCAGTTGCTCTTCCAGTGTACCGAATAAAAACTCAGAATCTCTTCCTCCGGCGGATTACCCAGCACGTTATACAGTCCCAGACGCAGCGACAGCAGTTTCCTGCCGAACGACTTCCGGTAAGCATATCCCACGTCTATGCGGTAGTTCATTGGCATGCGCTGTTTCCGGAACTCCGATGCCGGCAGCGGATCGAAATTCTCGTCAAGATCCAGCATCTTTCCCGAACGCATCATACCTCCCACCGAAATCAGCGAGCGCATGTTCAACTGATACGACAGGGCCGTGTTCAGCTGATGCGGAATGTCGTACATCGAAGGCATCTTGCCGTTGTCGGGCAGTTCGCCGAACCACTCCCGGCTCCGTGCGTACGTATACGACAGTTGCAGCTTCCACCGCTTCCAGTTCTTGTAGAAATACATCCTGGCCCCGTAGCTGTCGCCGTTTCCCACCATGATATACTCCTGCCACTGTCCGTCTTCCACGAACACCTCCGGACGCAGGGCTACCACATTCCTCCGTGTCTTGTAGTATGCCGAAACCTCCAGCATCCCGTTGTCGAGGAAATGCTTCCATCCCGCCTCGTAGTGTTCCGACGAGCGCGGCTCGTAACCGTCAATGCTCGGCATGCGGAAATCCGTAGGCAAGTCCCAGCTGAACAGCCTCAGGCAATGATAGAACTGCTCCATCTTCGAGAAGTTGAAGTACAGCATGTCTTCCTCTCCCGGAAAATACTTCACCGACATGCGCGGCTGGATGCTGTAATACGGACGGTGGTTGCGCGGCAGATAGCCCACGCCGTGTACTCCCACCTGTACTGACAGCCGCGGAGATACCCGTATATGATTGTCGTAGAACAGCGATACCTGATTTACCGGCTCATGGCGCACACCGGCATCCGTGTCAAACGAAGCCAGCTCGTACACCTCGTGTGAGTATTTGGCTCCCCACTGCGCACGGTAGATATTTTCGAACGCGTAGTCGAATTCCGTCGATACGTTCACCGATCGTATGCCGCTGCGTATATATCCGTCGGTTTCCGTGCCCAGCATCTCGCTCCGTGCCCGGTTCGTATGCGACGAGTAAAACACCGCCGTACGGTTGCCCAGCTTGCCCGCCTGCGTATGATACGCCAGCTGATATACCTGATTCTCCCACCGCAGTACCGACGTATTCTCCTCCTCGTCCAGCAGCGGCAGATGATAATCATCCCTCGCGCCGTATGCCAGGAAGCTGAGCGAACTCACCTTCGACAAGGCATACGACAGTTTCGCATTGTAGTCGTACGAAGCATGGTTCAGCCGGTTCTCTTCCGACAGCAGCCTGTCGAAGAAATCCAGCCAACTCCTCCGGGCACTCACCATGTACGACAGCTTGTCCTTCACGATCGGTCCCTCCAGCGTAGCCGAAGCCGCTGGCATATCCAGCGTCAGCGTACCCACATGCTCCTGCTTGTTGCCCTCCTTCAGGTTCACCTCCGTCACCGACGAAAGTCTGCCCTCCAGATGCGTATCGAAAAACCCTTTGTGAAACACCATGTTCTTCACCGCGTCGCCGTTGAAAATAGGCAGCAGCGAGTTGATATGCCCCGGATGAAACACCGGAACCCCGTCCAGCAGAAACTGGTTCTCGTCGTTGCTTCCGCCGTCCACTTGCAGGTTGCTCCCCGCCAGCGACGACGTTACCCCCGGCAGAATCCATATCTGCGAGAACAAGTCATTCCCGCTGAAAGCAAGCATGTTCGAAGGAGTCAGTTCCCCCAGCTCCTCACTGCGCTTGTTCGATTCCACTGTCACCTCTTCGATTTCAAACAACAGCGGCTTCAGCGTCGTCGTGAAAAACCGGTCCTTGTCCACCCGCACCTGCCGGCTGTACGGATTATAGCCCATGTACGAAACACTCAGCTTATACACACCCTCCGGCGCATACAGCTTGAATACCCCGTTACCGTCGGAGATACAGTTCCACTGCTTCCCCTTGCTGTCCTCCAGCGACACCACAGCCCCGTAGAGCCGTTCCTTGCTGCCATCCTCGAACACCGTTCCGCTGACGTAGAAGCTTTCCTTCTCCCTCACCTGAATCATCAGCTTGCGCGGCGGTACAAACTCCGTCCGTACCACATACCCGTCGAGCACCAGCTCCAGCAGTTCGCCCACCGTCATCTCTCCCGAGGCATTCACCTTCCTTACCCTCGACAGGTCGATGAGCGACGCATTATACGACAGTACGATATGCTTCTCCCGCTCAATCTTGCGGAACCATTGAAGCACAGTAGCAGAAGAAGCGTCGACATGCAACGTTTCTTCTGCTACCGTACGTACCGGACCGGCATTCTGTGCCCACAGTCCGGCTATTCCACATACCACGACAACTGCCGTCAGTATGAGATACCTTTCCAGTCTACTCATTATACAGTCTGTAATGCGAATCCTCTTCCAGTGTTTCGTACTTGCATCCACAGAGAAAAGCCAGTTCGCGGACAATATCCTCCCCGTTAGCATGATCTATCCGGGTAGTCACCAGATTCTTTTCCAGTTCCTTGCCGAGTTCTATCCGTATTCCTGTTTTCTGTTCGATCTCCTTTACCACATCCGATATCGGAGCATTATCAAATATCATCATTAATTTATCCTGTCCGAAATACTGCTGCGGGTTGTCTATTATACCCACTTCCAGTTCTCCGTGTTTCAGTTCCACTTTCTCGTTGGCGATAATCACCACCTCGTTTTCGTCATCACTTACCCGTACCCTTCCGGTTTTCACGAAAACCCCCGGCTGCTGACTGTCGGCGGCATCCACCAGAAACGATGTACCCAGTACCTCCACATCCAGCTGTTCGGTTTCCACCCTGAATGTCAGTCCGTGCAGCTTCCTTACCCTGAAGAACGCCTTTCCATTCAGGCGGACCACTCTTTCCATATCCTTATCCGCCTGTGCGAACTTCACCGTGGCATGCGGATAAAGTACCACTTCCGAACTGTCGGGCAACCACACTCGTTTCAGCTTCGTGCCCGAGTTGGCAAATTCCGTATATCCTTCCTCCCGGCTGTGCAGAAAGAATCCCGTAGCCAGAGCCACAACGAACAGCACACAGGCAGCTGCCGAAATCATCATACCGATATGCGGCCTTATGCCCAGCCAGAACGATTTGTTCTCCAGCCTGCTTTCCACCTTTTCCCATGCCGCTTCCGCGTTGAATTCCGCCGGTTCCGGTTTCTTTACAGGCGCTTCTACTACCCGCTGCATACGCTCAAACTCCTTCCTGTTTGCCGAAATCCACTCATCCAGAACCTGCTGTTGCGCTCCGGTCAGCTCCTCTTTGGCAAAATACCTGGCAAGCAATTCATTTATATCTTCTCTGCAATCCATACTCTATTCACAATTTACGATCATTGATAAAATGATGACCACAACCGCAGTCAGTGCCACACCATACGTTGCCACATACTCCCGCAGCATCTTGATAGCCTTTGTCATCTGGTTCTCGATGGTTTTTTCCGATAAATTCAGACTCTCTGCTATTTCGCGATACTTCATACCCTGAAGCTTAGCCATCAGGAAAATATCCCTGCATCGGGGAGGCAGCACAGCCAGTACCGATTCGAGCACCTCCTCCGGCGACTTGCCATCCGCATCCTCTTCATCGTCCGTCAGGCAACTTGCCGGCTGGTGATAGTCCTCTATCGACACCACATCATCCTTGCGCTTCCTCAGAAACGAGATACAACTGTTCTTCACGGCAGTCGTCATATAGGCGGCAAATTCCTTTTCCTCCATCTCGTCCAGTCCCTTGTTCCATACACTGATGAACAACTCCTGTACGATATCCTCCGCATCCTCCTTGTCAGAAACATATCCGCAGGCTATGCAGCACAGCCTCGGATAATGCTCCTGAAACCTGGATTTGAATATTTCCTTTCTATAGGCTTTCATGTTATCGCGTCCGCGTCAATATACAGATATTAGAATTTCACACTCACACCAGCCGTCAGGAAGCCCTTGTGTCCCAGTCCGGCTTCAACGAAACCACCGATACGGTCGTTGCCCACTCTCAGACCGATCGGATTCACCTGATAAGCGAACGCCGTATTCAAGTCCGTTTTCTGAGCCGCCTTCTTGCCCGCGTCAGTCAGTCCTGTTTCCGAGTGGCGTTTCAGGCTGATACCCGCAGCAGCACTACCATACAGTTCCACCAGTCCGCGTCTGAAGTAAGTAAATTCGGCAGTTGGAAGTACCAGGAAGTTCAGTTCCTTTTCCTTGATAGACGGAGCTGTTTCGCCTGCCAGCATCAGCTTGCTGCTTGTCTGCGAGAATCCCAGGTCAGCTCCCAGCTTAAATCGGTTCAGCGCGTAGCGGTAACCCAGTCCGTACACCATGCTTGCACGCTCATCGCTGCGCTTGGTTCCGGTAATTGCGTCCGCCAGTCCGATACCCAGTACATCCACCGTACTCTGAGTCAGTCCGTCACTCACCGAAAGACGGAACTCATGCTTGTTTTCCGAAGGAGTAAAGTTCTTGCTGGCTTCCTGAGCCTTAGCCAAATTAACACCAGTGAATAAACACAAAGATAATGCAATAAGTTTAATTTTCATAATGTTTAGTTTTTTGAGAGTTAGTATAGTTTTTGTTTCACCTGATCGGGTGATTTTGACTAGATAACGCAGCCCTCCCGAAAAACCCCTATGCCCGGAAGATATTTTTTTCAAAAAGCTCCCCAATATTAACAGAAATACTTGCCCTGCATGCACAGATACATGCAGCTTGCAGGCAAAAAAATAAGAAACAGGAAGTGTGTCAAAACGAAAATGGTCGTATCAGGCTCTGTTCTTGAGTGTTGATACGACCATTCATTTTCTCTATCAGTATGTCCGGATTCTCAAAGCTTGAAAATCCGTTCCATCAGCTTCCATTTCTCCTGAGAAGACTGTCCCGGCAGCACCTTCTGATACTTGGACATATGCTCCTCCCATTCCGCCTGACGAGGCAGTGTAGCAAGTCGGGCATAGTCACGTTCCATATCAAACTCGTCCGTCGTATCCATAATCATAAACAGGCGGTTGCCGTAAATATAAATCTGCATATCCACGATACCCACTTCACGGATGCCCGCTTTCACTTCCTCCCATACGTGCGCATGCTCTGCCACGTAAGCCTCTATCAACTCCTTGTCGTCGTAGAGATCCAATGTCTGACAATATCTTTTCATTTATACCGTTCTGTTTTGTTTTTTATCAGTCCCTGCGGAAAATATCACGCGTATATACTTTATCTTTCACATCATCCAGACACGCATCGTAGCGGTTGGCGATGATAGCCTGCGCCTGCGCCTTGAAATCCTCCAGTCTGTTCACCACCTTCGATCCGAAGAACGTACTGCCATCCTCCAGCGTCGGTTCGTAGATGATAATCGTAGCCCCCTTCGCCTTGATGCGCTTCATCACACCCTGAATGGAACTCTGGCGGAAGTTGTCGCTGTTCGATTTCATCGTGAGGCGGTACACCCCGATGACACATTCCTTTTCCTCCGCCGGATTATAGCTGCCCCGGTTGTAGTAATCATAATATCCCGCCTTGTGCAGCACCCTGTCGGCAATGAAATCCTTGCGCGTGCGGTTGCTCTCCACAATCGCCTGAATCAGATTCTCCGGCACATCCTGATAGTTCGCCAGCAGCTGCTTCGTATCCTTAGGCAGACAGTAGCCCCCGTAGCCGAACGACGGATTGTTATAATGCGAGCCGATGCGCGGATCCAGACAGATACCCTGGATGATAGCCTGTGTATCCAGTCCCTTCACTTCCGCATACGTATCCAGCTCGTTGAAGTACGACACACGCAGCGCCAGATACGTATTGGCAAACAGCTTCACCGCTTCCGCCTCCTTCATACCCATGAACAGCGTGTCCACATCCGGCTTGATAGCCCCTTCCTGAAGCAACGCCGCAAACTCGTGCGCCTTTTCCTCCAGCTGCTCACCTGCGATCTCCTTGATGGCTCTGTTCTCCTCATCCAGTCCCGCTATCAGTTTCGGGAATCCCACGATGATACGGCTCGGATAAAGATTGTCGTACAGCGCCTTGCTCTCACGCAGAAACTCCGGCGAGAACAGCAGGTTGAATTTCTTTCCCGCCAGGGCAGGAGAGGTACGGAACTTCTCCGCATACTTCACATACAGACTTCGGCAGTAACCCACGGGAATGGTACTCTTTATCACCATCACCGCATCCGGATTCACCTCCAGCACCAGGTCGATCACCTCCTCCACGTGCGACGTATCGAAATAATTCTTTACCGGATCGTAGTTCGTAGGAGCCGCAATCACCACAAAGTCCGCCTCCCGGTAAGCCGAAGCCCCGTCGAGCGTAGCCGTCAGGTTCAGTTCCTTTTCCGCCAGATACTTCTCGATATACTCATCCTGAATCGGGCTGATACGGTTGTTAATCTTCTCCACCTTTTCAGGAATCACGTCCACAGCCACCACCCGGTGATGCTGCGCCAGCAACGTAGCGATAGACAGACCTACATAGCCCGTACCCGCTACAGCGATTGTATAGTTTTTCATCATGGAAATGCTCTTTTGTTACAAAGCTAATATAAAATATCAGACAAGTCAAATGAAATTCTACTTTATAGTTGCGACATCAGCGCATCGAAATCTCTGCAACCGATAAAATAAGTTCTGTGTTCCCGAATCTGTGTATCCAGTTGCTTTTTTAATGCCGAAGTACAAACCTTTTCCCAGCTTGATGTCGTGAATGCCAGCATATTCAGTTGCTGTGTTAGTACATTTAGAGGATTACTTGCCACATTTACATCCGTTACCAGAATAAAAGCAATCTGAATTTGCCCTGTGTTCAGGTTACAGGTTGTAATATCTTCACATAACTTTATACTCTCCAGCAGTTTGCGTTGCAAGTCATATTTTCCTGCCTGTCTGGTTATCCTTTTTTCAAGTACTTGTTTTTCCTTTTCGGAAGCCAATGGTTTTTGAGCAATTGGCTGATGTGACAAAAACTCTTTCCACCCTTTCAGTTCAACAAAGCACAATACCTTTTCCGTATACGAAAGAGCATCAGACGAAGGAGAAGAAGCACATCCCTGCGCACTGTGCCATTGTGTTTCCACTTCATCCAGATTGATAACAGGCGTTTGTTGTAAAGAGATGCAAGAAGGTGTGTGCTGGCAAGGAACATGCAACTGACATAGACTGCATGGTGTGACACCTGTTTTTGTCATTACCTGCTTGTAAATATGTTCAGGAGTCATATTCATTGCAGTTACAAGCCAAGGTTTACAATTTCATTCATAGGCTGTGCCAGTTTCATAAAAATCCGGTTCAAATCGTCCGTAACATCTTCCAGCACACACAGTTCGTCTTCTGTTTCCTCTGCCAGATAATAATTTACAAAGTCATTCATCGACAATTTATCAGCGAAATATCTCACGGCCTGTATGAAATAAGGACTGTGTGAACTTATTAAGATAGGGATTCCCGCTTTGGCAAGTTCTACCAGCACAGACGCGAATTTGATCTGCCATTCCGGATGCAGATGATTTTCCGGTTCATCCCATATCAGAATTTTACTTTCATCCAGCGCTTGCGTTTCCAGTAACATCTGCAAGACACCGAAAGCCTTTATTCCGGAAGCAACATTAACCGGTGCATAATTCTGTTCTCCCTTTTTCCAGTACATGTTTCGTTTTGCATTGTCAAAATAGAAATGTCCGCCAGTGATGTTATCAGTAAGTGTCTGTGCCTTTTGTATAAAAGGAGAGTAGACGTTATCAGGCAGCGAGAAACGGAAAGCATCCAGTTTCTGTGCCATATCCTTTATGTGATAATTTATCAGCGGGCGTAATACATCCTTTCCGGCAATATTGAAATAATGTCCTCCCGGCATTTGTGCATTTGCCAGGATATCTATCAGATGAATATACAGTGGCGATTCTACCAGCGTAGCGTCTTTGACAAAAGTTTCCGTTTTACATTTAAATTCTGTTACCTTATTCTCTTTTATCTGTATGGTTATATCTTTACCTTGTCCTTCAGAAAAACAAATTTCAGACATTTCAGTATTGTATGTACAGATAGAATTAAGAAATTCGGCTCCTATGATACTTTGGAAAGCCCGTTCCAGCATTTTTTCGGAGTTGCTGCTTTCGGTAGCCAATTGTACCAGTTGGTCTATGCTTCTTATAATTTTAGCCCTTTGCTGCGGTACAATGTTTATTTTTTCCAGTTTATCTTTCAACTGACTGACCCATCGTTTGTCATTCGCAAAAGATTCCACCTCTTTCAGGAAAGCGGCAGCAGTAGACGGCAGAATCACCCCTTTGATTTTTTCTCCCGACTCTGTCTCGGTATGCTTTACATACATATAAAGTGCTGCGCAGTTCAATCTCATGATTCTGTCCTGCGATTGTGAGCTCAGTCTGTCAGCATTACTGAGTGACTTAATGACTGAAAACAATAGCTTTCCTACTGTACTCTTTCCCGAATCATTGTTTCCGGCAATGACAGTCAAACCATTTAGAACAATGTCAGCTTTCTTTATTTTGTTGATATGGGTAATATTCAGTCGCATCTGCTTTCTTTAATGTAAAAATGAAATAACTTTTGCACTTGTTTACAGCTTGTTTATTTCCTCCTCTGCCAGTCCCGTAGCTGCTGCAATCTGTTCGTTGCTCATGCCCAGCGACTTCAGGTTACGTGCAATAGCGGTTTGTGTTTCCGCACGACCTTCCGCACGACCTTCTGCGCGACCTTCCGCACGACCTTCCGCACGACCTTCTGCACGACCTTCCGCACGACCTTCCGCGCGACCTTCCGCACGACCTTCCGCACGTTCCGTTTCTATATTGTCCCGTAAAATCACGATATTATCCAAGTGTTTGTAATACGCGTTCAGCTCCTCCCGGCTCATGCGATCCAGCTTCAGCCGTTCCTTCACCGCATCCAGTCCCGGCGCCGTAGCATTCTCCGGCACATTTCCCGTATTCAGGTAATAAATCCATTCTTCCAGCGGCGTCTTTGCCACCCGGTTAAAATCATTTACTTTCAGTATATAATATTCCGGATAAAGCTGGCTCACTTTGTCCACTTTGAATGTCTGTTTCTGAAACGGACTCAGTTCCAGCACATCCCCTTCATGAATTCCCACGAACTCCGTCTTTCCGTGATATACAAAATCCTTGCCGTGTCCCAGAGAGAAATACACGATGTTGATGCTGTACACCTTACGTACCTTGTCGTATCCCTGTCCGCGGTTGATGTACTCTGTTACCAGCTTCGAAGCGCCAAACAGCATCCGCTGGAAATACGCATACTCATTATTGTTCTGAATCTCGATGAGCACCAGTTCTCCCTTCGAGTTTTCCGCCAGCATATCCACACGGTTATACTTGTCGAATTCATCCTCCTGGTTGCTTTCACTCTCCAGCAGCTTCTGGATGGTCACTTTTTCCTCCAGCAGTGTGGTAAGCAGTCCCTCCAGCACCGCATAATTAGCCTTGTTGCGCAACAGGCGCTTCATAGCCCAGTCAAAACGAATATAGCTTTCCATACTGAGTGCATTTAGTAGTTGATAGTTACAAAGTAAACAAATAAACCTTAAAGTGCCAAGCCAATACAAAAAAATCGCCACGATACCCTCTGTATAGAGTACCGTGGCGATTCCCGTATAAAATGCTATGTTAAGGCAGTCCGGTTATTTTCCCGCTGCAAGCTATTATATTGTTATTGTTTTTCTTCTCTGTCACTATTGAGAGTGTTTTTAGTTTCTGGTATATAGAATTCAAAAGATTCAGCTTTGTTTTGAGTGATATATTCATATGTACCTGTTTGGGATTGTGTCACCACCTTATTAAAGTCAGATCGGAAAGCTTCTATTTGAGATATGAAATTATGCAGTTTCCATATACAAATTATTCCAAATATGATTATATATATAAAAGTAATTAGAAAAGGAGAAAATGCCAATATGAGTGAGAAATAAAAAAGATTTTTGGAATCAACGATTTCTAATCCACAAGATGCGGCGGTGTACCCCATGAATATAATTCCGGCAAAAATTATCAATTGTTGCATATATTTTTGTTCGTACAGTTGTTTTTTTTCTTGAAATGCGGTTATTGTTTCAAGCAGGATATAATATGCAATATAAAGAATTTGACAAATAACCAATATTCCCAGAAAAAGCTGCCAAGCTTTATAGAGAGGGTCTTTAAAATTTAATTCGGCTAGTAATACGAGTAATATGAGACTGTATAATCCACTCATCAGACAATATCTCGGTAAGTATCTCGGATACCATGATATTAATTTGTTGAAAGATTTGTAGTTGCTTTTTAATTCATCATGATATTTTTTGATAACAGGATTTTCAATAAAAACAGAAAACTTGTTATTGACCATTTCTTGTATGGCAATAAATAAGGCATTCGTTTCCTCTTGAAACTGTTCCTTCCATTTTTCGATAAGCGTATCAATCAACATTTTTGCTTTATCTTCCGATTGATATCTGAATACGACAAAAACAAAGTTGAATGTAACAGCCAACTGAATGAGCGAAGCATAATTAACCGGGTTTTCCATTGATCGATAAATCTGTTAGAGTCCGATATTAGGTAAGGTTTGCATCTGTTGCTCAAAAATGGGACTTATTATGTTATAAAAGTCACTGTTGTTGAAATTGCATTCCACAAAAGGAGCATTTATGTTGGGTCTTAACACATACATGTCTTCATCTCCTAGGCAGAACGTGATACCGTTTTTTATTCCATTATCATTTCTTGCAAATTGTGCTCCTTGCGGAGTTTGTTTAATACTTATCAGAGTTTCCAGATTCGTCAGGTTGTAATGCAAAATGAATTGTTCAAACGTCCATTGGTCATTGTTATAGACAATCAGGTCTACTTTACCTCCTTTTCTCAGGAATTCGGATAACTTAAACATCAGTTCATTATCATTTGTTATGTCGGAAAGACGATTGAAAGCCCCTCGTATTTGGCTCTGTGCATGAGTGAAAATATTTATCAAGGCTTCCTTTCTGAAAGATTCTTTTGTGCTACAGAAGTATTGGTTGATTTTGTGGCTGGCCAGATATTGCAATGCTTTTTTCAGATGTTCATCTTTATTTTCATTCACGGAGATAAGCTCCTTTATTTCATTATGTTCTCCATTCTTTTCTATTTTGGCTATATAGTCAACTCTCGCATATAAGTCAGCCAGAGTATGAAATGAAAAATCAATATCTTCATTCAGGTAATTTACAGAGAGTAGGAGCAGGCTTTCCCCCTTAAGAACCTTTTTGGCTTCATCCAGTTTTTTTATGAATTTTTCCTTGATATGCGGCTGTTGTATTTCGCTCATAATAGGAGCTACTTGAGCTATGATTGTTTCATTATCATTTTCTTCATTGCTGAATGATATGAATGTACGGAATTTCCGTAACTTAAAGTCTGGAATATTGGGGAAATTTTTGTACCGCTCACTTTCATGGTTTATACGGAAAATCAATACATCTTCGCTTTTGATTTGAGTTTTTTCTTCTGCATTCAGTATCTTACCAAGTACCAAATCCCCTTGATGGATATCTTCTATCGCTAACGCATTTCCTATTACATTGAATATGTCATAACCAGACAAATTCTTCTCTTTATAAGATGATTGGATTTCTTCTGATATAGATATATTATCACTTTCATACGAACGTATGTCCACAGGTTTCAGCTCGACAGGGTTTCCGGCTGCGATAAGTTGGTTTTTTTTGTTCCCTGTTAGTATTGATAATTTATAATCCATATAAATTTTTAATTTTCGTGTAAAGATAGTCGTTTTATGGATAAATAAAACTATAAATTAATAGGAAAGTGTTATTTCCTGTTGTATATCTTGCTTTTCAGGAGTTACAGAATCTGAAGTTATGTCGATATTTAAGCCTTAAAAATCATTTATGCATTCTGATTTAGTGACAAAATTATTCTTATAATTAAAATACTGAAAAAACAAAATATAAATTGACTTTTCTTGCATATTTGAGGAAAAATATGTTCCTTTGCATTAGAAATTTATAGCCCTTGATACATTGAAAGGCTACGTTTGACCGTAGCTCACTCGGTAGATGTATGGGGGCTATTTTTATATCCTTTTGATTTAGTGAAATCCCGGATGTTATTACTGGGTTTAAAACTCCAGTGCATATACGGATATTCCCATTTATCGGACGGAAGAATAGTTGCCGTACTTTCCCCAATATTAAATCCTGGTTTGATTTTTCTTATGCGGGAATTAATATGTTTATACAATTGTTCCTTTAGTTTGGTTCTTTTTCCTCTTCGGTTCGTTTCCGGATCTTTTATTTTATGTTTATCATTCAGTCTGAAACAGATAGCTCCTAGTATTAAATCCATCAATTGAAGCGGCAAATGTTTTTTAGAATCCACTTCTCTGATATCTCCCTTTGCTAATATGATATTACCTTTGTTAAATACATCATCAGTGTTCAGTTTGTAAAGGAAACTTTCAAATATCCTTTTATCCTCCCCTTTGAGCGGAATGTCATCGATGAATAGCTTCAGTTTAACAGGCCTCTTGGTAGGATTAGAGTATTGAAGTCCGAAAGAATGTTTGATGAATTGATAATAGAGAAGTGAAAATTCATTTCGTTTCTGCTCCTTTGTTAATCCTGTAGGAATAAACTGATTGTTCCGGAAAAAAATTCTGATTTTGGCAAATCCGTTTTCCAACAAGTCAAAAACGAAATCCACTAGTCTGATATATTTGTCGAATGTGTATTGGTTTACCTTTTGCCATTTCACTTCTTCTCCAGAGAGTCCTACTTCTTCTACGATGCATTTCATCATCTGAAGCACTTTTTCCAAGTGTTCGGACTTTATCAATATACCTCCGTAAAAATTTGAATAGAATTCTCCTTCCTTATCACTTTCATCAAACCATATATAGTACATATAAGCTAGCTGTTAAATTAGTAATGTCCTTTTAAGTTATTTGCTAAATTACTATATATTCTGAATAAATATATAAGAGGCAGGAGATATTTTATTAATACCAGAAGCTTACTTCCCCGCTGCAAAGTCCTTGATGCGCTGCTCCTCACTCAGGCGGCACACCAGCAGACGTCCGTCCTTCTCCGCTACGATGTAGCCCTCCAGACCTTCCAGCACCACCTGTCTGTGCTCCGCCGCATGCACCACACAGTTCCGGCAGTTGTACATATCCACCCGGCCGCCTACCTTGGCATTGCCCGCTTCATCCTGCGGCAGCAAGGTGCGCAGCGAACCCCAGCTACCCAGGTCACTCCATCCGAACTCCGCCGGCAGCACAAAGATATCCTCCGCCTTCTCCATCACCGCATAGTCGATGGAAATCTTTTCGCAAGTGGGGAAGAGCCGCTTCAGCTCTTCCGCCTCTTTGTCCGTAAACAAGGCAGGCTCCAGCTCGTCCATCACTCCCGCAATCTGCGGCGCATACCTGCGTATGGCATTCGTAATCGTGTCCGCGTTCCACACAAATATCCCCGCGTTCCAGAAATAATTCCCCGCAGCCAGATACCCCTTTGCCGTTTCCACATCCGGTTTCTCCTTAAACGCTTCCACCTTGCAGATACCCTTTGCGTCCGCTTCACCCTGAGCAGCTATGTACCCGTAACCCGTTTCCGGTCGGGTAGGCTTCATCCCCAAGGTCACGATAGCCTGCGAGTCCGCCGTCTTCTCCAGTGCCACGGCAATGCAGCGTGCAAACTCCGCCGTATCAATCACCAGCGCATCCGAAGGCGTCACCACGATGTTCGCCTGCGGAAACTCCTTTCGGATCTTCCAGCACGCATACGCGATACACGGCGCCGTATTCCTTGCTTCCGGTTCCGCCAGAATATGCTGAGCCGGAATCTGCGGCAACTGTTCCTTTACTATGTCGACATACTTTTCCGATGTCACCACCCAGAAATTCTCTTTCGGGCAGATATCCTTGAAACGCTCCACCGTGAGCTGAATCAACGATTTTCCTACCCCCATTACGTCGATAAACTGTTTGGGATATTCGGGGGTACTCATGGGCCAGAAACGGCTTCCTATGCCGCCTGCCATAATAACTATATGATTTTGCATGCTGGTTTTAATAGATTTAGAATTGTTTAGTCCTGCGGAAAATGTCACATGCAGGCCCATCCGAATTTTCGGACAATTTCTTTCAGTAAGTATCTGTCCGATACCGGAATCTTTACGATTACGTTTTCATTTTCCTCAGGGGTACATGCCGTATACCCTTTTTCCGGAAGTCTGTCTTCTGATAGAGGAGCAGGAACGGATGATGTAATCTGATATTCGTTGTTGGTCAATGCCACATCAAAATATTCCGCTCCGGTTTCAGGAGAGAGAAACAACTCCCGCAAATCTGTTTTTCCGGACAAAAACTCTTCAATTCTTTTCCCTGAGATGCGTATGGCCGTATATCTGCATTCCTGCTCGTCGGTGTACAACAGACAAAGATACAAGGTTTCGAATGCATCCCGGGCGATAAACAACTGTGGCACATCATAAAAATCCAAAATTCTTTCTATCCGAATAGGAATATTTCTGGTCATAGCGATATGATTTTAGCTTGTGAAACATCAAATAAACGGCTTCTCCACCATGAATAGTGTGAATTTCTGAATGTCTTCTTTATGTTTCCGTCTTGTGGGGAAAGACTTACTTCTGCAATGTTAGCCTTTCGGAACTTTGGGAGTTTTAGCAGACGCTTTGCATCCGTGAGTTCTGAAAAAACAGATACGGCTCGTACAATGCATTCATCTATTCCTTCACCTGTAAAAGTTTTGTCTGGAGCTAATTTCTTTTGAGAGAAGAAATCTTCAGACTGTGCCGGATTACCGATTGCGACTCGATAATAGATGCCTTGGCATTTTTCTGAATCTGCCTTCTATAACATTTACTTCACCAAAGTTAAGGATTATTTTAAAAAAAGTAATATGCGTGATGCTTTTTCATTAAAAATGCCGCCTGCCATAATTACTATATGATTTTGCATGAATAAAACTTCAATTTGATTAATATTTTAATTATCAAGATTTCCTTTATAAATATCTTCCAGATATTTAATTCTGTTCTTTATAAAAAATTTCTCTTCAAAATATTTTCTTGAATTTTCTTCAAATACCTGTCTTTTTTCAGAGTGTTCTATCAAATAATTGATTTTATCAGCAAATACCTCTTCTTTCAAAGGAAGGAGATAACCATTATAATTGTCTTTTACACAATCTTTATTTCCTAATACATTTGAAGCAACTATGCATTTACCGAGAGACATTGCTTCAATAACAGCCAATGGTAAACCTTCGTATCTTGAGGTTGTTAAATAGAATAATGAATCTTTGACATACTTCATCGTTTCGTCATGATTTAGCCATGGCAATAGAATGATTGTATTTTCTAGTTGATAATCTTTTATCATAGATTTCAAACGTTCCAAATCAGGGGAATAATATCCAACTCCTAAAATATAAAATTGAATATTAGGATGTTTCTTATGAACTTCTTTAATGACATTAACCAAAAAAAAAGGATTTTTTTGATAAGAAGGACGTCCTATATAACAAATATAAGGTGATTGGCCCTTTTCTATTTGTGTGCTTACATAATTTGCATCAGGAACAGAATTACTCCACGCTAGTGATTTATTTTCTTTATAATGTACAAGACTGATACCTAACTCTTTCTCGGAATTGGAACATGCCAATAGGTAAGAGTCTAATCTTGCTAAACGCTCTAGGAATAAAAATATACTTTTCTTTAGTTTATTTTGAGTCGATAGAAAAGAAAAGGCATGGGGGGTATAAAATGTTTTAGTATGTGTGATAAATCCTGCAAATCTGCCTATAAAACCTCCTTTTGCGCTATGGCAATGAATTATATCTGGTTTTTCTTTACGGATTATATTCAAAACTTGTAGTAATCCTTTTAAATCTTTGATAGGATTTAATTCTCGATATAGGCTTATGTTGTATTCTTTTATTTCTTTACCATCTTTTATGATAGGCTGATTTTTATCTGAAACTCCATGTGCAATTATAAACTCAAAAGCGTTGTCAGCATAATTAATAGTATTACGAATATAAATATCCAATCCACCTATTAATTGTCCAATATGAAGTATTTTCATGATTTATATATAATATATGTTTATATAGTTAAACTAGTTCCACGCTGCATAGTTAAAAATAGGCATACATTTCTAGCTACTTTGGAAGATTAGTACTAGAAGTATTAACCTCGGAACGAGATACTTAGCTGTTTGAATGTATTGGAGTGAAAAATCGGATTGAGAGAAAAAACGGCATATGTTATCCCCCTTGTTGAAATCTCCATAATCTATAAATCAGTCTACAACAAGTTTCTCAAAGAGTTTTAAGATAACCTTCTATAAATTTCTACAGTCAGGAAAGTCTATAATATCATCATTTACATCTCTATAAACACCATGAGCAATCTCTTTTGCGGGAGAACCTCCTATAACTGTATATGGTGGATAGTCGTATTTTTGATTTAAAAGAGTAGTTGCTGATATAGTACAATAGTCTGAAGTTTCTGTACGTTTCATAACATGGCATTTAGTTCCGAACCAATTATTATTTCCAATTCTTATAGGGGCATATCCTTTGGTATATCCTCCATTTATTTTTTTCATTTTATGGAAATCTGTATCCATAAATGTGCATTCCCAACCGACTCTAACTCCATTTCCAAAAACAATATGGTGACAGGATATAAGTTTTAATGTTGTAGAGGCTACGAATTTATTCCCTATTTCTATTTTTGCTTTTTCTCCAATTGAAATAGCTGAATTATTCCCAATAAAACATTTTCCTTTAAATTCAATGGTGCCGCCATTATTTTCGAAAATAATCCCTTTGTTGGGATATATGGGAACATTGGGCTTCCCTAATATAATCATACCCGTTTTTACATGTGAAGTAGATATTATTACCCTACCTTTAAGGGATATGAATTTAGGTTTGTATAATAAAACAGGGAGTTTAATTGCTTGTCTAAATGGAAGATAATGAAAATTGAAAAAAATGCTTTGTATTAGAAATCTAAATATCCATTTTTCTTTCCAGATTTGTTTGAGTATAGATCCTTTCATAGAATACTTACATTATAATATTATACATTCTAGTTGAAATACATTCATTTTATTACGAAGAAAGTAAGTTATATTGAATTATTCTTAACTGACTTGAAATAATTTATATCAATATTCTTTCTAATAATTACCTATAATTGGTTGATAGTTATTTTATATATTAATGTTAAGATGAAACCATTTTTTTATGTACAACCAAAAATTTCTAGTAAATTGATAAATTATGAATGATAACGGCAAATGATTTTTTTTATATATTTGTAAATCTTCTTTAAACTTCTCCATATTTATCGTGCTTGCTCCCCCCAAAGTAAAGATTGCAACATCTGTATTTCTATATAAAAAGTTTGTTTTCTCATGCTTCAACGTACTTCTAATGAAAAGATCTTTATCTGCTGATGCTTTTAAATTAATATCGAAACCATTTAATTTTTCAATTAAAGTCTTTTTTGTTATTATGCCTTGATGACAGGCTAACATTTTATTAGGTAAGGCTTTATGTCCGCATGTCTTGGATTTCATTCTTTTCCCTGTTTCATCTTTGCAAATGACATTACCATAGATTACGTCATAAGTGTCTGTCTCGATTCCTTTTATTAGATTTTCTAGTCCATTGGGTAATAATAAATCGTCACTTCCTAAATAATAGATCCATTCACCTTTAGCTAACTTCCAGCCTTTATTAAATGCATCGTATATCCCTTTATCAGGTTCTGAAATGTAGTGAATTCTCTTATCTTTTCCCGAAAATTCTTTGATAATATTCACTGTATTGTCTTTTGAAGATCCATCAATGATAATACATTCCCATTCCTCATATGTTTGATTAATAATGCTTTCTAAAGCTTTGCTAATAGTTTTTTCTGAATTGAAAGTTGCTATAATGATAGATATCATGATAAAATATAGTTAATTGTTAATAATTGTCTAATTATTACTGCTTCGATGAATTATATTTTAAGAAACTATGTTTTGTTTCTTTATCTTGCGAACATAAAGGTAAGTTTTACAAATTTAATATATCGTCCTTCTATTAAGTTGAGTTAACTTCTAGGATTTGTAATGAAAAGAAGTTTATATAATATCATCAATAAGATTAAGTAGCCACATGTAATATGTATAAATTTCTTGGTGAGTAATAGAGTCTTATAGTTTCATAAAATGTTTTTTAATTTCTCTATTGGGGTAAAAGTTTAACTTATAATTTATTATTATTTTTTCTATAAGGGAGTCGATATAGAATATCGTTAGTTCTTTGTTGATCGAGTTTTGAATCTTTTTTTTCATTAATCTTTTTGAATAAGTCCTTTAATGACATCTTTGCTAATTTTGAAAAGCGTCTTTTATATTTTATCCATAAATTAGGTAGATTATATGGAAACATCGGCTCATGTAGCATTTCAAATGATGCTGTATCTATATCAAAAGACATGATACGAAGTTTTTTATCACTGATATTTCTGCCACAGATGAATCCTGCTTCTCGGAATGTATTCAAATAGCGTGGTTTATATAAGGTTGGGTAATTTACAAAACAATATGTACCGTAAGTTTCAAATTCAGAAAAACAAGGTAAAGGATTATCAAAATTACTTGCAGAAAGAATTTTTTCAAACCATGAATCTCCTTTTATTTTTGATTGTTCAATTTCGCGTAGCATTTGGCAAACAATATCTGTTGAAAATAGCATATGTTCAGCAATATATGAAAATTTATTTTGTTTACCGTAGCCAAATAATTTTTCTATTGTCGTAAAGTAATTGGGATTGTATTCTTTCTTGGGATTATATAGTATATGATTGTCTTCAAAAAATGTGATAGGAGCTAGTGGTAAAGTATCAGCATCCCATGTTAGATAAAATGAATGGGAATATTTACTTTTGGCGAAAGCTAATTTTAAAAATTGTTGATAGTACCAACCTGTCCGCTGCTTTTTATTAGGACTATACTTTCTTAACAATTCATCTATTATTTGGAAAGAAAAATTTGGAAGTAATTTATTCTCATCAATAATTATGCAGTTATTAAATTTAGATAATAACTGTTTTTTTACAGATTGAATATTTTTATCTGAAGTTATAATATAAATATATTCAATATCTTTAAGGCAAGTAGAAATGTAATTTACTACTCGTGAGATGAAGTTTACATCTGTTGTGCCTACAGGTATGACAACATCAAAATTGGGCATTTTATTCATTTTTTTATTATTAAATTAGATAGCTTTTATAATATCACAATAAGCTGTTATCCAAAAGGTATCAAATCCTCATAATTCGTATTGTAAAAAGTATAAACATTCTATTTTCGCTATACCGATTTTGTTAGCTGTAAAATAATAAAAGTGTAAGTCGAGGAATATTATTTTACATTGTGGTTTATAAGAATGTGGTAAGAGAGCTTTCTTTTTGCGGTTTTAATCATAAAGTATACATTCAAATAAGTGCTTTTGGTATTCCTGAGGATTGATATCAGTTAAGTTTGGTACTTTTTTTCTTTCATAGAAAAGATGAACTCTGTAGCTTTTGTAGCACTCTCACTATCTATGCTTATATTATTAATACAGTCTTATTGATTTCATTCTCTGCATGCAGAGATAATTGTTTGATATCTCAGCCGAAATATTCATGGGAATGTTCCTCTTCGATTTTCATAGATTTATCGTATAGTTTGTTTTATTAATCCGTTTTCGTTATGGTATGTACGTTCTGCTTTATCGTAATTATCATGTAGGAAAACAGTACTAGTCAACTCCTTCTTTATTTTATAGACTTCCAAAGACTTAGTTTCATGTAGAAAATTAAATCTTTATTTTTTAACATTCTATTATTCTCATCATATGTCAGTCAAGAAGAAAGGCGTTTATTAACAGCTAGCTAGTGAATTATGTTCAGTAGGACATATGGTAATACTTGGAATTTTTACTATCGTACGTTTTGAAGGCTGTATATTCATCAGTAGGTGTATGCTTAATATAAAGTACTCCAGAGAGATTTTACCTTGCCCGATGCCAGTTGTTAGTCTTGTAATAGTAGTACATTATTTTAATATGCTTTATAAAGAAATCTAATACTAGCTCTGATAACAGGGGAACTTTATGTATCTTATAGTTGCTTGACTTTCATCTACTTAATTTACACCTTTACAGTCCATTACTAATTATTTTAACTATGGTATAAGGTAGTTTTCCTGAAGTGGCTTGTTCTACTTATTATTCTAAAGCCAAGGTTGCTACTAATAATGAATTTTTCGCAATTTATATTATTAATACAGACTATCGAAAATCTTTGATTTTACAATACGATTAATATAATTAATATAAGTCATATATTTCCTTGTTGTTTACCTATTGGAGCATAATATTTATACTTAGTATTTAATGTACATCAGAGGATAATACGTGACAAGGCGAGAAATAGTATGTTGGGTATTTGGGGGTATGTAGTAAAGACAAATCTATAAAAAGAGTCTCTCTAAATACTTTTTGTGGGTTATTACTGCAGTATTATTTTATTATTAATTTACATTTGCTATGTTTTTGAGTTTGATATATATTATGGAAATCCAAGCAATAATGAATGCTAATAATATCCAATTATGATTTATACAATAAACTATTTCTCTTTTCCCTAGAGGTAAATATTTTACTTTTGTATAGCTTAATGCTTTTTTGTATAAGTTTGTTCCAATACTAGCTTTAAATTCCTTTATCCTACTATTAAAATTTGCTGTATTTTCAGGATGAAGATAAAATAGTTTCAATGAAGTAAATATACAATTTGAAGCTAAACCTTGGAATATGATTTTAAAATCTTCATGTTGTAGGTTTTTTTCAATTCTTTGATAGAAAACTTCTAATAAAGAATTGTTTATGTCTACAATATTTGGTGTAAATCTTCTCATAGTTGAACTTGAGTAAAGTCTGTAGTGAACAAGATACTCATTAATTAGAATTGCTTTATTTGCTTTTTCGAGATAATCATAGCAAAATACAGCATCTTCAGCAATTTTAATTTTTTCTTCAAATCTAATATGGTACTTATCAATTATTTCTTTTTTGAAAGCTTTGCCCCATACTGCACGTATCTCACCTGAATAGACATTATTTATTTTATAATCATAATATGGAAAAAGCATAGAATATTTTAGCCATTTTAGTTGGTTGCCCTCCCTTATTAGTTTATTAGGTATTATTGAATTTTTTTTCCATTGTTTATTTTTCCAATTAGAAAATGAATTATACCCTAAAAGATCAAATGAGTCTAGCTTAATATGATTATAAATTACTTCCAATGCATTGTTTTCTAACCAATCATCTGCATCTAAAAAAATTATCCATTTTCCTTTAGAATAATCTAGGCCAGTGTTACGTGCACAACTGACTCCTTCATTTTTTTTATTGATAACGATGATTCGTTTATCTTTGTTTGCAAAATTTTTACATATGTTTAATGTATTATCTGTTGAGCCATCGTTTATTAATAATAGTTCAAAGTCACTGTATTTTTGATTTAGTACACTCATTATACATGTAGGAAGATACTTTTCTGTATTATAACAAGGAACTATTATTGAAAAAAAAAGTGTTGTCATAAATATTTATGGAATTTTATCGGGAGTGTTAAAACTGTTAAATCAAACTTTGTTATTATTGGAGGAAGTAACTAAAGTATTGCACCATCCATAGAATTCTTGGTTATTCATATTTCTAAATTTATTAGAATAACACATGCCTATAGTAGTCCATAAAATAAGATTTATTAAATCTATTTTATTAGTTGTTTCTATAAATCCTAATGTCCAATATAATGCAACAATACATCCGACAATTTTAATGTATTTGTTTTTTGATTTATACAATGCAAGATATGATGCTCTAAAATATATAAAAGAATATAGAATAAAGCCTAAAAGGCCTGTCCATGTGAAAATATTTAAATGAGAAGCTTCATTATCAAATCTTTCATTTTTATTAAAATCTTTAGAGTTTAACCCATCTTTATAGCCATATATGAATAGTATAGGTGATACATATAACTTATTTCCTCGAGCTGGAGTATGTCCAAATAAAATGTATTTTTCATCTATTGCAGATTTTATGACATCAATGTATAGTAAACTTCTGGTATCTTCTATTTTCTCTTGTGTTTTATAATTGTTTAAAATTGCATCTTCGGATTCTTTATAATAGAAAACTTTAATTACATCAAACATAATGAAAGTGAAGAGCGCAATGCTAAGTCCATAGCAAATAACTTGTACGAATTTTATGAGTTTAAATGAATTTGAAAAATATGAATATGCAAAGATACTAAACATTAGCATACTAGCCATCTTTGCAACAGGCGTTCTATCACCTATAAAAAAATTATATACTAAATAAAACAAACACCATAATATTATATTTCTTTTATTCTTTTTATTAAATGCAAAAGAAAAAATTGAAAATATTAATAAGGGAGATATAAAGGCACTTATTTTGTATCCTATGCATAAGAGAACAATAGAAAACATAAATATATATTTAAACCAAAATCTGAATATACGGCTTACAATTTGGGGATCATATGTAAACCATACTATTAGAGGGAGCATTAGATTCATTGTTCCTACAACTAATTGTCTATATTCTGTATAATTTTCAGCAATAATGAACCCTCTAATACTACAAATAATAGCCCATAATATATATAAATTAACAATACGATAGGTCTGAATATAGATATTTTTTTTCTTTTGTCTCCACCATATTAAAAATATAAATATTACGACTTGAATAGGTATTAAAAATACGGCTGGAAGATTTAAAGTGGTTAGAATAAATAAGAAGAATATTAAATAGATTAATTCATTCTCTTTTATCATTTTAATAAATGTTTAAGTTTTACATAAAGATTTGGCGTGTAAAAAAATAAAATTTCTTTTATCCTTTTATCTGTAAGAGGGATCTTATTAAAAGCTTTTTTGTAATAATTCATAATTATCATTCCTGTATGTTTGTTACCAGTCAATTTCTTATTTTCAATATAATTTAAATAGAAAAAGAAAGTTGCTAGGTGAGCGATAGATATCAATGCTTTTTTAGAATATGATTGTTCAACAAAATCTAGTAATGAATTTAGTGAATTATATCCTTTTAAGCGATTTTCAAGAATAAATTTAGTTCCGCTACTACCTTGTCGATTAATTCGATAGTAATAAAATGTGGAATCAACAAAGGAAATATTAGAATTTATTCTTTTTAAAATGGCAAAATTATATCCAATATCTTCACCGAAGGCTTTATCTTCAAAATATATATCTTTGATCACTTCTCTTCGGTAAATTTTATTCCATACTACTAATTTCATTAAAGTAATATGTTGTAATGCATCGTCCACACTCCAAGATATTTCTTTGTATTGTGGAATTATTAAATCTTTTTCTGTGAAAATTGTATTTTTTTCAGTGGATACAGATTTACATATTGCTATATCTGATTGATTTTTTTCAATAGCTGTAATAAGAACTTGATACATTATAGGATGTATATAATCATCACTATCAACAAAAGCTATATATGTTCCTCTAGCTGCATCAATACCAGTATTACGTGCCCCAGAAAAACCTTTATTTTTTTGGTGAATTACACGAATTCTATTATCTTTTAATTTGTATGATTCACAAATATTTTCACTACCATCTGTACTTCCATCATCAACTATGATTAATTCATAATCTTTAAATGTTTGATTTAGTATGCTATCAATACAGGTTTTTAAATAAGGAGCAACATTATAAACAGGAACAATTATGGATAATTTAAGTTCTGACATAGATTATTAATTTATATTGATTTTATTATTTTTTCCCATTTACTTATAATAGTTTTTTCTGAGAATCTATTTTTTATGTCCTCTGATACAGCAATTGACATACTAGTTCTAAGTGTTTCGTTGGTCATTAATTTTTCTAGAGCTTCGGCAAAAGCTACTTTGTTATTATTGGGAATTATATATCCAGTTTCTTCATTTTTTATGATTGTCTTAGGTCCGAATTCAATGTCATATGAAACAAGTGGATTACCATATACGCCAGCTTCTATTAATACCATGCCAAATCCTTCTTCACGTGAGCACATTGCGTAAATAGATGATTTTTGATATTCTATTATTGGATCTTTAGTAAAATCTGATATAATAATATTATTTTCAAGATCTAACTCTTTTACTTTTTGTTTGTATTCTTTTTGAAGATAACCACTTCCAAATATTTTTAATGTCCATTCTGGATATTTTTTTGCAATGAGAGCATATGCATCTATTAATCTGTCAAATCCTTTTTGATTAGTATTCATTCTTCCCATGCTTAGAATTGTTTTTTCCTTATGTATATATTGATTAGAGTTTGGTATCATATTTTGTGGAATAAAGTTAGGCATAACAAAAGTAGGTTTACCAAATGATTTCCATTTCTCTAATTCATCATTATTAAGAGTTGTTATAATATCCATTTGTCTTACATTCAATGTTCTTACGTAATGAATGAATTTGTTTTCTTTTAGATTATATGGGAACCTTGAATGATCTATACCTATTAGTTTGGTGTTTTTGCTACGATATAATGGAGAGAAGAGATAAGAATTACATAAGATATAATATTTTATGTCTTTATTTAATTTCTGATATAACTTGTCAGCAATGTCTTTGTTTAGTTTTAATCTAATTAAAAGACTGCTTTTTATCATAAAATTATTTATATATGATTGAGCTGAATCCGAAAGATTTAATGAGTCTATTTTTATTCGTTTATCTATATTATATTGGGGGGAATTCTTATTTTTAAAAATGCTCATTATTGTAACTTCATTGTTTTCATTCTTTATGAAACTATTAGCCATATTGCAAACAACTCTTTCGACACCACCATCGTAATCTATATTTTCTAAGAGTAGAATTATATTCGTCTTTTTAATTTCCATATTGTTATTTGATTTTTTGTGATATAATTTTTTTTATAAAATTCCTTTCTGATTTTGTTAAACCTATTATGTAAATAATGATTATACAATAAATAAATGAAAGGATAAAGAAAGCGATTATATCAAGTAGTGAATTTTCAAAAAAAGAATTGATGTAGTATATTGGAATTAATGACATGATAGTAACAATTGTTATCGGTAATAATACACTATAAATATAATGAACGGATGGAAATTGGAAAGCCTTATTCATATAGAATAATCTGAAAACATTTGCAATGATATTAATTATTATTCTAGCAAACCATACACTTATTGGTGGAAGACCATATTTGAGAAGTATATAAGAAATAGGAAAATTTGATAAAATTAATAAGCCAGTTACAATTTGATGGGTTTTTATTTTTCCTGTTGCATCAATGAATAACCAAAGTGGTGTGAATAATGCATCTACTAATAGATAGATTAAAATAAGATTTGCAAAATCGGAAGCATATTCAGGAACCTCGCCTAACCAAATATATAATAATGATTGTATTTTTAATGTTACAGGTAAAATAAGACAACCAAATAAGTAATAAGAAAATTTACTTGAATGGAAAACTAGCTTATAGCATGAATCTAAATCCTGTTGTGCATATAATTTGGTGATTTGAGGCGTAAAGGCTGTTTGAAAATTTGAAACAAATGCATACATTGCATTACTTATTTGGTTTGCTATACTTACGGATGCATTTACACTAACACTCCAAAATACGTTAAGTAACATATTTATACCTGTGTTTGAGCCTACATTTGCTATGCCCGAAAAAAGCGACCATCCACTGAAACTTAAAAGTTCCTTATATTGTTCCTTTTCTATTTTGTAGACTTTATAATGTGAGGTAGGAATATTTTTATGGCAATAAAAATAATATAAAAAAGTTATTAAACTTGTGATAACGAATATAAGAGCTGAATATAATATTAATCTGTCACCATTATAAAATAATAGTAATGATATTCCACCAAGTTTTATAATAACATCTCCAATACTAAGGAATGCATAAAAATTCATTTTTTCATATGCAATAATGCATGCATTGTAGGGTATTCTTAAAATATTGGCGCAAAATGTGAATATTGTAAATTGATATGCTATATTAGCAGAATATAACCTTTCACTAGGTATATTTAAAATATGATTAGTTACATAAAGTCCAATTGTTTCTGAGAAAAATATAATAATCAATATTAATAAACAATACAAATTAAAATTAGAACTGAATATTTTATTAGTGGTATTCTCATCTTTTTTTCCAATATAGAAACTTAAAAATCTACTTGTACAAGTGGACATTGCCGAATTTAAAAAAGAAAATAGTACTACAACACTACCAACAATACCATATATACCGAAATCTTCTACACCAAGACATTGTAAAACAACTCTTGAGGTATAAAGGTTTACAGCCATTAGTATGAACATTCTAATGTAAAGTAGTATTGTATTTTTTGCTATTCTTTTATTATTTGTCGTCATAATTGCTGTAATGAATCAGTTCTATTTATTGGGGTAATTCTTTATTATTTTAAATCCTTTTTAATTTGATTGTAAAAGGTTCCTAAACATATTTTCCAAGTACCAGTTGCACAAATTGAAAAAATAATAACTCCTATCAAAATAACGAGTCTACTTGTCCCTGAAGGCTGTAAAGGTACAGTAGCTGGTTCCACCACAGCAAACACAGGCTTTTCTTCCTGAATTTTAGCGCGTGCTACTTGTAGTTGTTGAGCTACCTGACTATATACCTGATAAGCAAGACTCATGTCATTTTGCAAACGTTCCTGTTCGGCACGTATACTTTGAAATGCAATATTACGGTTGGTATCGAAATAATGGGCATACTTGCTTTGTGCGTCGTAGTATTCCTGCTGGCGCTCGTGGTAGAGTTCTTCCAGATAGGCACAGTCTTCCTTTGCTTTCTTGATGCGGTAGTCGATGATATACTGTTGGAGTTTAGCTACTACGCTGTCGGCTACAATTGCGGTTACTTTCGGATCTTGTAAAGTAACGGTAATGGTAGTCATAGCTGTTTTTTTATCAACTTCAGCAAGAATTGATTGTCTGAGTCCTTTTACCTTTGTTGCCTCCCTTTCTGTCAGTTGGAAAGGATTTAATATTGCTGTTGTATCTGTTTTTTCAGTAAAAAGTGATTTGATTGCTCCAATTGCCAAACCTGGAGCCGCTTTGATATATCCCCACCAAGGAGTTTTTTGTTCATCCAGATAAGTTACCAGGGTAGTATCTAGCTTTCCATCAAGTGTCTGTACACGGGTATTGAACAGTTCGAGTATGAATGGTGTGGAGGCTACAATATCCGGTGCAAGAGTTACATTCAGAGCATCGCTGCTGCTGGTCGTTCCTCCACCTAAAAACGAAGAAGCTAGGCTGGCAAGTCCTCCGCCTGCTTTATCCCCACCCATTTCAGGAGAGAGTGTAACCTTTACAGTATATTGTTTGGGGATGCTCAGAGCAATGATAATACCCAGCACTACGCCTACACCGGCTGCCTTATAGAGGGTTTTACGGATGGCGTAGATGCGGCGTAGAATATCCATCCAGTCTATGGTGATTTCATCGTTTTCCGGCTCCTGTACGTCCGGTTGCTGATAGTTTTTGTTTTCGGTCATATATGTTTATGTGAAAAATACCACAGTCGGCACGGCTTGGTAAGTGAAAAAGACTTGGGTTTAGAAGTTCCTTACCGTGCTCCCTGTGGCTTATGAGAAATCTATATTATTTTATCAAGTTAGCAATGGATGCTGCCATGGTTCCCAGTGAAGCGAACGAAGTGGCATAGCCCAGTATGCTGCTTAACTGGTTCGGCTTGTGGCGTTTGCTGGGCACGATGATTTCACAGCCCGGTTCAATCTGCTTCTTGCCGCTGCCTTTCACTTCGGCTATCTGGCCGTTCATGTAGACAATGAACTTCTTGCTCTTCTTGGCGTTCTGGCTGTAGCCTCCTGCCTGGCTCAGGTAATATTTCACACTTTCGCCCTGCTTGTAGGATACGGTGTTGCTCATCATCACTGCACCACTGATTTTCACGGTGTTCACGTATTCGGGCACACTGATTACGTCGCCTGCACGCAATACGATGTCAGCATCGCTTCCCGGATTGGCAAGGGCTTCTTCCAGGTTGATTCCTACGGTAAAGGTGTCGAGTACTTTCAGACCGAGTGAGTCGATGGCTCCGTTACCCATTTCCTTGCGCATCATATCCACTACATCCTGCATGCGGCGTTTCTCTTCGTCGTTTGCCACACGGGTAAGCTTGGCTCCCTTTATGTAGGCAAACTGAGTGGCGCCTCCTGCCTTGGCGATGATGCTGCTGATGCGTTCGTTCTTGCTGCTCAGGGCGTAGGTTCCACCGTAAAGCACTTCACCGTCTACTACCACGTTCTGCTGTGCGCTGTAGCCCGGGCTGCGGCGTACGAATACCTGGTCGTAAGGCTGGAGGGTGAATCCCGGTTCGCCGTCTACCACAAAGCCGTCTTTCAGGCCGAAAGAGAAGTTCTGTCCGATGGTAGCGGGGCTTTCGGTGCTCTTCGGATCTTTTACGCGGCGTGCCACGTCGACACGTACTACGGAAGCCGATTCACGCAGACCGCCTGCGGTGATCACGAGGTCTTCGAGTGTCATGTTGTCGGCATACGGATAGTCGCCCGGATGAGCTACTTCGCCGAATATCTGTACGTTGCCCAGGTCTTCCAGGTCGTGGATGCTGGGGATGTAGAGTACGTCGTTTTTCTGCAATGGGATGTCGGGCTGGCTGCCGTTCATGATGGCGCGGATGTCTATCTGCTTCACTTCGCGGGTCTTGTTCTCACGCTCGCGGTACAGTACGGCACGGCCGGTAAAGGCGTCGGCCATCAGTCCGTCGGCTTTCTCTACCAGTTCGCGTACGGTGTTCAGCTTGCCGCCCAGCTCGTAGATGCCCGGACGGTATACGGCGCCGCGCACTTCCAGCTTGTTGGTGAAGCGGTCCAGAATGGCTTCGGCGGTGATTACGTCGCCGTCGTGCAGCTGGCATACGCTGTAGTCGGTGTCATCCACGGTGTTTACCTGATATTCCTTACCGTTCTGGCGTACGATGCGCAGGCTCTTGGTATAGGCGTCGCTGGTAAATCCGCCGGCATATTTCAGCAGGGTAGAAAGGGTTTCGCCTTTCTTCATTTCGTAGCGCATGGGGCGTTTCACGTTGCCTGTAATCTGTACCAGTTCTTCGTAGGCAGGAACGATGATCACGTCGCCTTCTTCCAGGCGGATGTCGTCGCGGGTCTTGCCCTGCATGATGAACTGGTAAACGTCTACCGTAGCTACGGTCTGTCCGCCGCGCGATACTTTCACGTTACGGAGGCTACCGATGTCGCTCACACCGCCTGCACGGTAGAGGGCGTGGAATACGGTAGAGAAGGCGGAGAGGGCATAGGTTCCCGGCTGTATCACTTCGCCCATCACGTTGATCTGGATGGTGCGGGTGTTGCCCAGTGTAACGCGTATCTGGTTGCTCTGGTCGGAATAGATCTTGCGGAGTTCGCCGGTGAGGTACTGCTGTGCGCGTTCGATGCTCATGCCGCTCAGGAATACAGGGCCGAGCTGTTCGAGGTTGATGGTTCCGTCGGGCGAGATCTGCTGGCGGATGGTGTTCTGGCTGGCTCCCCAGATATCGATTACCACTTCATCGCCCGGACCGAGACGGTAGTTGGGCGGGGTGGCTATGTTGACGTTCGGTTCGAACGTAAGGTTGCGGGTATTGAAGATGTTGCGGCCGAATACGGCGTCCTGCTGTGCCACTTCCTGTGCCTGTGGCTGTTCGTCGAGCAGGGTAGAATTGTCTTCCTGCACTTGCTGGCGCAGGCGTGCTTCTGCCTTGGCAGTTCCGCTCAGGTCTTCCGAGCCGGTGTTTGTCTGCTGTTCGTACATTTTCTTCACGCGTTCCGCCTGTTCGCGGGTTACGCCTCGGCGTGCCAGCTCGGTAGCTATGGTACGCTGGTCTTTGCCTTGTTTTACTCCATCTTTAGCATATTCCAGCACTTGCTGGTCGGTCATGCCCGACTGCGCCATGAGCAGGGGCGAACATGCCATAAAAATAACAAGTGATAAAGCTTTTAGTTTCATGCTTGTCTGTTAGTGATTTTATATTGTTTTTCTGAATTTACTCTTCGATGGTTTCGCACCAGGTGTAGCTCACTTTGAGCAGGGCGGTGCTTTGGGGCATTTCGATGGCGATGTAGTGGCGGCCTCCGTAGCGGAGGAACTTGCCGGTCACACCGTAGAGCGGACCGCGGCGTACTACCCGGACGGGGACGCTGCGCTTGCCGCGAAGCTTTTCGGAATCGATGAACCGCGTGCCCTGGATGTCGGGGTTGGTGGCATGCATGAAGTTCTGCATGTCGCGTTCGCTCACCGTGCAGTAGTCGTTGCCGTTGCGTTCCTTCTTCAGGAAATAGACGGGCAGTGGGGCTTCGGAGGCGAACTGCCGGCACCAGTTGGCGTCGTAGGGACGGTGGATGAAAATCAGGTTGTGGATGGCGGGTACGAGTATGTGAGTGCATTCACCCTCGTGTCCGGTGTCGCGAAGTTCGTATGTCATGGGGATGTAATGCTCAATGCCCTGCTCTTTGAGATAGTCGGCTACAAGCAGCTCTTTGTTGTACACCGTCTGCAGGGGCAGCCATACCTGTTCTTTTTCCATGTCTGTGGATGTTTGTCCTTCTGATTTTTTTGTTCCCTTTTTTCTTGATTGAATGTTTGTTGAGGTACGGATGCACCTCTCTCTCCTTCCTAGCGTCTGAAAAACACTATGAATCAGTTTGTTATCTCCAAATACGGAAGATGACGCACATCGTGCTTCTGTCTAGGATCCGCTCCCACAGCCGCATAGGAAGTCGTTCTTCGCTGCAAAGATAACAAATAATGGGCAGAAAGGTTCACTCGGAAGGGCTTTAACTTGCGTTTGTTGAGCTTTTTTGTGATATGTTATTGACGTTTCAGCATGTTTGCGCAAACGGTTGCCCGGTTTGTCGATTTGTCCGGATTTTGTCGATTGGTACGGATTGGGTGACCGGACAAGTGTTGCCGTTGGTCTTTCGGCCTGATTCTGACGCGTAAAGATATTTCGGAAACGGATGCGATGGGCAGACAATGTCCGGAGATTTTTTGAATATTCGTACGAAAAGCCGGAGCTTTTGTACGAATATTCGGGTAAACTTCCTGATGTTTACTTCAACTTTTCAGCTTTTTTTCCCGTCGGGTTGCCTTTTCGGGAGTCCGTGCCTACGGAAAGCTGCTTCAGAATCCTGAACTCGTTTTCTCCCGGCTCCTCGTCGGGATCGGCCTCGCGTACTATCAGGTTCGTCTTGTGCATGATGCAGCTCTCTATGATCAGCCTCAGGGTGGTTACGTCGAAATCTATCTCGCACACCTGTTCGGCTGCCTTGACGAAGGTGGCCAGCGTCTTGAAACGGAAATTGCGGACGGTGTCGAAACACGTATGCGTGCCGATGCCCGTGATGCGCTGGATTTCCGACTTCGATACGTGCGACAGGGCGTACAGTGTATCGATGAACTTTCTTAACTCTTTGAGCCACTCGTCTATCTGTTGCTTCGTAGGCTCGCACGAAGCGTATAATTTTCCGAAATATTTCATTAGTCTTGTCTCTCGGGGTTTATCTCTGCCGTATAGGGCAGTAATTAATACTCTGCCAATCGGTATTTTTACCGATGAAAGACAAGAACGGAAGTTTACCTGTCAGGTTCTGTTGATGACACAAAGATAACGGAAAAATCGTGGCTGAACGTTTTTCTTTGCGAGAAAAACTTCCCTTGCTTTTACTCTTTCTTTTAATATATAATAGGAAAGGGTGGCAACCCTAGTGGCAACCTTGTGGCTACCTGGGGTATTGTAATAACCTGTAAACGAGTAGGATAGGTATGCTACCTTGTGGCTACCCTGGTGGCAACCCCCTGTTCGGATTACGTAAAAAATGAAGAATTATGGACTTTGTACTAACTATGAAAAATCCTGGCAATCTGGGCTTTCTGGTACTTTCGAGGCGACTGCTTACCCAGATGTTTGCCGAAATGTACGGAAAGTGGCATTCCGACTCGCAGGCGTATGTGTATCTGCTCATGGCGGCGTGCTTTACCGATCAGGGTGATACCCCTGAATGTTTGAAACGGGGCGAACTGACGTATTCAGGTAGGGAACTGAGTATACGGTTCGGATGGAGCAGGAAACATGTGGCGCATTTTATCGGAGAGCTGGAGCAGAACGGTGTGGTGGAGGTGATGAAGGTGCAGAACTGTTCGAAGCTGCGTCTGCTGCACTACGATACGCTGTGCCGCATGCGGGTGAAAAACGGTGCGGACGGAAGGCGCAGGAGCGCGGGCGACGAGATGTTCGAGGTGTTCTGGGAACAGTATCACGACATGACGCAGCAGCCTGCCCTCGACATCGAGGCGGCGCGCAAGGCGTGGGGGAAACTGACGCTGGCCGAACGCGAGGAGGCGGTGGGAAACATCGAGATGTATCTCTGCATGCTGCCGTCTATCGACCGGGCTCGTACGGCACTGAAGTATTTGCAGATGAAGAGTTTTGTACTCAATTGATTATATTTTTATCTGTGTTGTCTGATGAAACTTTTTAAATTGTCAATCATTGCTGTCCGATAAAATTTTTCAAACCCTCAGTAACTTGTTGATATATAAGAATTAAGCAATAATTTTAACAGGAGGGCTTATCCATGGAAACAATACAGACAATCAACCTGTAGGATATGTTTATCGGGCACTGATAATATGTTTATCTGTGTTATCCGGCAAAATGTTTTGAATTTTCACTAACTTATTGATATACATAGAAATAAAAGGTGATTTTAACAGGAGGGCTTATCCGTAAAAACAATCGGATTTTCAGTATTGTGAAGAGTTTTATCGGACAGCAGTCATATTTTTAGGATTATGGGGATGGTTTATGCGGAAGAAATAGAAGGGGCGGTACTGGGGGCATGCCTGCTGGAGCGTTCGGCTCAGGCGGTGGTGCTGAAAAGTCTGCGTGCCGAGATGTTTTACCTGACGGCGCACCGGGTGGTGTTCGAGGCGATAAACGCGCTGTATGCACGGGGAGCGGCGGTGGATATGCTGACGGTGACCGAAGAGCTGCGTGCTCAGGGACGGCTGGACGATGCGGGCGGTCCGTTTGCCGTGGCGAAACTGGCGGCGGGTGTGGCTACGTCGGCTCACCTGGAGTATCATTGCGGCATCCTGTTTCAGTATTACCTGCGGCGGAAGCTGGTGGAGGTGCTGACACGGGAGCTGGCGGCGGCAAACGATATGACGTGTGATGTGTATGATGTGCTGATTGATACGCAGCGGGAACTGGGGGCGCTGCTCGAGGATTCGCCGCTGGAGAATCACTTGCACCCCATGCCGGAGGTGATGGATGATACGGTGGCGCTGGTGGATCGCCGGCAGGAACTGGCTGTGAACGGGCTGACGGGTGTGCCTACGGGCTTGCAGCGGCTGAACGAGATGACAGGGGGATGGCAGCCGGGCAACCTGATTTTTACGGCGGCGCGTCCGGCCGACGGAAAGACGGCACTCGACCTGTTCTTTGCGCGTCAGGCGGCGATGGCGGGTGTGCCGGTGGTGTTCTTCACGCTGGAGATGACGGCTTCGGAACTGGGTGAGCGTATGGTGCTGGCGGAGAGTTCGGCCGATCCGTTGCGTATCCGTCAGGGCAGGCTCTCGCCGGAGGAGGTGGAGGATGTGCACCGTACGGCGGAACGGATGAGTGCGCTGCCGGTGCATGTCGACGATACGCCGTACATCAACGTCGACCAGTTGTGTGTCATCGCCAAGTCGCTGCGGGCAAAGGGGCTGCTGGGCTTGCTTATCGTCGACTATCTGCAACTGCTTGCCACGGTGAATCCGGGGCGTACGCGTGAACAGGAGGTGGCGGAGTGCAGCCGCAAGCTGAAGGGGCTGGCGCGCTCGCTGGGCTGTCCGGTCATCGTGTCGAGCCAGCTCAACCGTCAGGCGGAAGACCGGGCGGGGAGTCCGGAGCTGCGTCACTTGCGTGAGAGTGGGGCCATCGAGCAGGATGCCGACTTGGTGATTCTGCTGCACCGTCCGGAGCGTTATCATATCCGGGTGGATCCCGATACGGGGTGGTCTACGCGGGGCATGGGCATCGCTACGGTAGCCAAGCACCGCAACGGGGCGACGGGAAAGGTATATTACGGGTATAATCCCAGCATGACGAAAATCGGCGAGTTCATGGGTACGCCTGTGACTGCGCCGGCAAACAATTTAAAGCGTAAGGAGGATGAAAGAAAGAGCAGTGACTTATTCGGTGGTTCCGCGGGTTGATCCGCGTGATATCTCGGCAGAGATGACGTATTATGCCCGTGCACAGGCGCGGGGAGAGGTGACGCTGGGCGACATGGCGCGCCGTATTCAGCGGCGGTGTACGGTGACACGTGCCGATACGCTGGCGGTGCTTGTAGCGCTGGAAGAGGAGGTCTGCCGCGGGCTGTGCAACGGCGAGATTGTCCGTCTGGGTGAACTGGGTTCGCTTCAGGTGGGAGTGAAAAGCGAGGGAGTGCGGCTGGAGGCTGACTTCCACGAATCGATGATAAACAAGATATGGGTGCGTTTCCGTCCGGGCATGGTGCTGAAGGGGATGCTGGACGGGGCGGCTTTCGAACGGGTTTCGCCGCGCAAGGAAGCCGGACGTGCCGGAAAGGGGATGCGGTATGAAAGAGAATGAACACGACGACGGAGAATTCCGTCTGCGTATCTACGGCAAGTCGGAGCTGGCTTGTCTGTATTTTCCCGACCGTTCGCCGGAAACGGCACGGCGCAATCTGTACCGGTGGATGTACCGCTGTCCGTCCATCCGCGAGGGGCTGGCGGCACTGGGCCACGACAAGCACCGCAAGTTTTTCCTCAAGCCGGAGGTGGAGGTGATCGTGCGGGGACTGGGGGAGCCGTAAGATAAAGAAACTATTAATATATACTTGCACGGGGTGTGAACCTTACGTTTGCGGTATCGCGGCGTGGTTCACACCCCGTTTTTTGATTTTATATTCCAGGCACTATTTTTTCTGTAATTTCATGGCCTGTTCCTGTCCCGCGGCTATTGCTGCGCGCTGTTTCTTTAAAAAGAAACCCGCCATTGACGTGAATTTGTCAATGGCGGGCAAGTGGATATATATAATGTATGATATAGCCGATTGTCATTATCTCTTTCCTGATCCGCCGCAATCGGAGCATTTACCAGAACCATGGCAATAGTATTTGTCTGCGGTTCCACTCATTGACGAACATTTTCCTGAACCGTGGCAACGTTTACACATCGAGCTTCCTGTAGAACTTCCGGAAGAAGATCCGCTGTAGGAAGATCCATTTTCCTGATATGTGCCGTATGTTCCTGCTGCCTGGCTATTACTCATCGTTCCTAATGTCTCGCCTACCGTACCGAGTATGTTTCCGATGGTGCTCCATCGCTTACTTCTGCGCTGGGCTTTTACACTCTTAAGGTTCTGCTTTGCCATGTCGTAGGTAGGACAGGCTTGCAGTGCATACTCATAGCATGCTTTGGCATTATTCAGGTCACCCAGACTTTCGTAGAGTACTCCGAGGTTGTTTAAGGCCGGAGCCTTGTAACCATAACTGTTGTATGGATCGGCCTTAATGACTTGCATATGCCTGTCGTACTTGGTCTGTACCTCTGTGTCGGGAGTGTTGTAAGCTAGGTCGGTGTTTGTGTATGTTTTTTTATATGGCAATATAAGATACGTATATGTTACATCACGGTCGGATTCGGTATTCTCGTCATGTTATGTCACGTTTAATGCTGTAATTAGTGGATTATTTCGTATTTTTGTTGCTAAATAGTTATTCTATGAAACCGAATCGGAAGAAACCCGTACTGGTTGGAAATGATTTGTTTCAAAGGTACTTGTCAACTTAGGATAGTAAGAAGTTTTAGTGCGACAAATGCTTGTTGTTGTAATGTTGCAGCAGGTAGAATGGAAAAAACTCAAATTCTTTCTGTTGAGATGAAATATCTGATTGTTGATAAAATTTAAGAATATAAAGATGTTAGAAACGGTTATTGAAAATACGGAGAAATTTATAGCTTCGGTTCCTAAAACCAAGCGTAAGAAATATGGTCAGTTCTTTACAAACGGGACTACAGCTTCTTATATGGCTTCGCTTTTCTGTTTCGATCTTTCAAAGCCTGAAATTCGCCTGTTGGACGCAGGTGCTGGAACAGGCATCTTGTCGGCGGCGGTTGTTGACAAGTTGGTGGAGTCTGACTATGAGGGTAGGATTCATCTTACTTGTTATGAAACGGATGAGAATGTCTTACCTCTTTTGGAGGCTAATCTTGAGTCTCTTCATTCTGAGTATGGAGTTGAATATTCTATAGTCAGGGATAATTATATTACTTCGCAGAATTTTGAAGGGGATACATTATTCTCTGTTCAGGATAATGTATATGATTATATCATAGGAAATCCTCCTTATCTTAAAATACCGAAAGATGCGGACGAAGCCAGAGTGATGCCAAGTATATGTTATGGCGCTCCTAATCTTTATTTTCTTTTCTGGGCTATGGGTATACATAACCTTAAGGAAGGACACGAACTGGTATATATTGTGCCCCGTTCCTGGACCTCCGGAGCTTATTTCAAGAAATTCAGGGAATATTTTTTCAAAAACTGTGTTATTACCGATATGCACTTGTTCGAAAGCCGTGACAAGGTTTTTGAGGGTGAATCGGTATTGCAGGAGACAGTAATCGTAAAAGTTAAGAAGACTACGGCTACACCGGAGTATATCAATATAACCTCTTCTTCTACTTCTCAATTTACTGATTTGAAGACTTTCCGTGCTCCTTATGCTACCGTGGTGGCGCGAAACCAGTTTGTATATCTGGTTACAAACGAAGCTGACGCTGCCGTACTTTCTCTCATTAACCGCTTCGACAAGACTCTTCCCGACATGAATCTGCGTATGCAAACAGGTGTAATTGTTGATTTCAGAACAAGGGAAGTGCTTCGTGATCATCTGGAAGATGGTTCGTATCCCCTTTTGTATTCACAGCATATCAGAAACGGACGGGTAGTATGGCCGTTGGGTAAAGAAGGGGAAGTTATAAAAACAGACCGGAAGGCTTTTCTGCAGGAGAACAGTGATTTTCTTATGGTTAAGCGTTTCACCTCAAAAGAAGAGGACAGGAGACTGCAGTGTGGTATATATCTTAAACAAAGATTTTCGCAATTTCCGTATATTAGTACACAGAATAAAATAAACTTTATAAAATGCGATTCTCCTTGTATTACTTATGGTCTGTACGTGTTACTTAATTCCAGTTTTTATGATAAATACTATCGAATACTGAATGGGTCTACGCAGGTAAATTCTACTGAAATCAATCAAATGCCGGTTCCCGATAGATTGATTATAGAAAGTATGGGACGGGAGTTGATGCATAAAGAACTGTCTGTTACAAATTGTAATGAAATTTTTAATAAATGGATAAATTAGAAACTGCTAAGAGTTTGCTGGGCAGAATCAATATGCCTTTGCGACAGCAGAGTACGCTCTGTTGTCTTACCCTTCTTGCTATGGCTCATCTTAAAGAAGATACGCCTTGGGCCGAGGCTACAAATGAATGGATCAGAATACATGACATAATCTCGTTTATTGCGGAATATTATGGCGTAAAGTATGCCGAAAATTCAAGAGAGACTTTTCGTAAGCAGGTCATTCATCCTTTCAAGACTGCCGCATTGATCGAAGATAACGGCCTGTCGACCAATAGTCCTAATTTTCGGTATCGCATAACCTCTGAGTTCTTAACTGTTATCTGTTCTGTGAAAGATAATTGTGATTCGGATAAGGAGAGTGACGCTCTTATACAGTTCTTGCGTATGCACGATACATTGTCTGATATATATGCCTCCAAGAAGAAAATGCAAAAGATGCCTGTCAGAATCAATAACAAGGATTTTACATTTAGTCCGGGCAAGCACAATCAGTTGCAGAAAGCCATATTGGAAGAGTTTGCGCCACGCTTTGCTCCTCATTCTGAATGTTTGTATGTGGGGGATACCATTAAAAAGGATATGATAAAGGATGTTGAAAGGCTTTCTTCTCTCGGCTTTGAGATAACATTACATGATAAGATGCCTGATGTGGTTTTGTATAGGGAAGATAAGAATTGGATATACTTTATTGAAGCTGTTACATCTGTAGGTCCGATGGATCCTAAAAGAATATTGGAGATTGAGTCTATGACAAGTAACGTGACTGCTGGCCGTATATATGTTACAGCCTTTCTTGACTTTGGTACTTTTAAAAAATTCTCCGGACGACTTGCTTGGGAAACGGAAGTCTGGATAGCTGATATGCCGGATCATATGATTCATCTTAACGGTGATAGATTCCTTGGTCCCCGCTGATTTATTTCGAATGTTTCTCACCGTCACGGAGGGATGCTGGTATGAGGCTGTATCATATTCTGTTCTGACTCTATCGTAATATAAAGAAATCATTGTATCTGACTGACACGGGGTGTGAACCTCACGTTTGCGGTATCGCGGCGTGGTTCACACCCCGTTTTTTGTGTGTATGCTGCATCGGAAACTTAACGGCGGAGGCCTGGACGCTTTTTCAGAATCGGATGAGGAAAAAATGAGTAAAATCATTATATTTGCATATGTATCATCAACAGCTGTAGATATGGATTATGATATAAAGGATAAAATGGAGTGGACGATTATTTTCATCAGGGAGTTCGGACGTAAATACGGACTTTCGATGAAGCAGGCATTCAATTACCTGAGTCGTTTCAAAGGGATTGATTTTATCGATCGCCATTATGATTATGTGCATACTCAGTCGTTTGCTTCGATGGTGGACGATATAGCTGAGTATTGTCACCGTCACGGAGGGGCGCTAGTATGAGGCTGTATCATATTCTGTTCTAACTGACACGGGGTGTGAACTTCACGTTTGCGGTATCGCGGCGTGGTTCACACCCCGTTTTTTGTGTGTATGCTGCATCGGAAACTTAACGGCGGAAGCCTGGACGCTTTTTCAGAATCGGATGAGGAAAAAATAGATTGAAAGAAACTTTCTGAGGATGATATGACTGTTAAAAGCAAGAAGTCCCAGTCGTAATGACTGAGACTTCTCTAATTCCTTTTTATAGTGCAGATGCGACGACTAAGCTCGCACGGGCACTTTCGTATTGCAAAGGTAAGCATTATTTTTTATTCCGCCAAACAGTAGGGCTGTTCAACATTCGAGTTTAGAAGTCTGTGCCACAACTTTTTTAGCTTCATCTGTGCTTTGATTTTATCTGCCGGCAATATGCTGTGCCGTGCAAAGACATAGCCAGGTATTCACACCCCGTTTTTTGTGTGTATGCTGCATCGGAAACTTAACCGTTTTGAAACAGGATTGCCACATGCGCGTTTCTGTTTTGAAATACGCTGCCTTTAATTTTGCGCAATGAAAATTAAGGATTTTTAATTGCTTGAAAAACGCTGGTTGTCATGTAGATAGCTGGTAATGAAAAGGTAAGGAACAGGTTGGGAAAATTTACAATTTAAAAATAAAATGAAAAAATTTGCAGCGTATTTACTTTGGTTTTTGCTGATTGCTGTCTTGCCGCTGATGGCGTGCAGCAATGAGGGAATGACGGAAGCTGTAGCGGACAGCTTTGATGTACAGTTTGAATGCCCTTCGCTGATAGAAGTGGCCAAGGGAGGGGAATATACGTTCCAGGTGACCGGAAGTAACAAGCCGGCGGAATCGGATGTGATTATTCTGGAATCGACAGGGGGAATCTCGTATACGTGTGTGCTGGTGAGTGTTTCGGAAAACAGTTTTACCATAAAGCTTACCGACGGATGCGAAAGCGGTACGTACCGGGTGTTCATCAAGCGTGGTGACCGCAAGAAACAGATTGGTACTACCTATATTAATATTGTAGAGGGAATTGATTTTACACCGGATGCCGGAACGACGGTGTACGGGGTGGTATCGACAGCCGACGGTCCGGTGCAGGGTGTTGTGGTATCGGACGGTGTAGAGGTGAGCGTGACCGACGAACGGGGTATTTACCAGCTTCAGTCGGAAAAGAAATGGGGGTATGTGTTTATCTCCGTTCCTTCGGGATATGAAGTTCCTGCCGAGGGAGTCTTGCCTCAGTTCTACCAGATGATGAAGGGGGACGCCGCTACAACGGAGCGTGTGGATTTCTCGCTGACTGAGGTGGAAGGACAGGATAGCTATAAGGTGTTTATGCTGGGCGATATGCATCTGGCCAACCGCACGGGCGACCTGGGACAGTTTATGGACTTTACCGAGGATCTGAACAGCTACCGTGCCTTGCATCAGCACGAAAAGATGTATGCCATTACGCTGGGCGACATGACCTGGGACCTGTACTGGTATTCGAACAGTTATGCGCTGCCTGAGTACCTGAATACCATCAACAATCAGGTGAAGGGACTTCAGATTTTCCATACTATCGGAAATCATGACTACGACTACAAGGCTACGAGCGATGAGGAGGCGGGAAGCCGTTTCATGGATTATATCGCTCCGACATATTATTCGTTCAACATCGGAAAGGTGCACTACGTGGTGCTGGATGACATCGATTGCAGCAACTACGACGGCACTACCTCACGCGACTACGAGAAGCGTGTGTCGGCCGAACAGCTGAGCTGGCTGTCGAAGGATCTGGCATATGTCGACAAGTCGACACCGCTGGTAGTGGTGATGCACGCACAGCTGTTCTACCCGTCGCAGACGGAAGGTTTCAAGATAGACCATGATGTGCTGAACACTACGCAGCTGCTGGACGTGCTGGACGGCTACAAGGTGCATTTCGTGACCGGACATACGCACCTGAGTTTCAACGTGACTCCGGAGGATGACGTAACGGGCGGACGCGAGGTGTACGAACATAACGCGGGTGCGATATGCGCTTCGTGGTGGTGGTCGGGCTACCTTACTCCGGGTGTGCACATCAGTCCCGACGGAACACCGGGCGGATACTCGGTATGGGATGTGAACGGAACGGACATCGAATGGATATACAAGGCTACGGGATGGACGGAGGATTACCAGTTCCGCAGCTACGACCTGAACAATGTGCATTTCTCGATGGCGGATGTGCCGCAGATGCCGGCCAGTGTACCGGCTTCGGTCAAGGCGAAATTCCAGCGCTATGTGGATGCTTATCCGGTGAACAAGGACAATGAGGTGCTGATAAACATCTGGAACTGGAATCCGCGCTGGACGCTGACGGTGACCGACGAGAAGGGCAACAAGCTTACTCCTGAGGAGGTATGGGCTTACGATCCGCTGCATGTGGCAGCGCTGAGCGTGAAGCGTTTCAACTCGTCGACACTGAGCTCTACACCGAGCTTCATTACCGAAAACTTTACGCATTTCTTCAAGGTGAAGGCGGCGGATGCCGACGTGGATCTGACCATCACCGTGCGCGATGAGTTCGGACACGAATGGACCGAGCAGATGCAGCGCCCGAAGGCGTTCTCGACGGATGCTTACAAGATTCCATAACATTTTCTTATTGAAACTATATACTATTTATCAAACTGAAAACTATGAAGAAATTTTATCTGGTTCTTGCCTTGAGCGGAATCATGCAGATGGGATTCGGACAGGCGGTCGACAAGAGTGTGGATATACCTGATCTGGACAATTATCAGACTCTGAAATGTGATTTTCATATGCATACCGTGTTCTCCGACGGACTGGTATGGCCGACGGTGAGAGTGGACGAGGCGTATGCCGAGGGGCTGGATGCCATTGCCATTACGGAACATCTCGAATACAGACCACACAAGGCGGACATTCAGGCGGACCACAACCGTTCGTACGAGATCATGAAGAAGTATGCCAAAGATAAGGGCGTGATTGTAATCAAGGGTAGTGAGATAACCCGCTCCATGGCGCCGGGACATCATAACGCCATCTTTATTTCGGACAGCAATCCGCTGGACACAAAAGAATATAAGGATGCTTTCCGTGCTGCCAAGTCGCAGGGAGCGTTCATCTTCTGGAATCATCCGGGATGGGACTCACAGCAGCCGGAAGAAACCAAATGGTGGGACGAACATACATACTTGTATGAAAACGGATGTATGCAGGGAATAGAGGTAGCCAACGGTGACTTTTATTATCCTGAGGCATTGCAGTGGTGTCTGGACAAGAAGCTGACCATGCTGGGTACATCGGACATTCATCAGCCGATACAGACTGATATCGACTTCGACAAGGGTGAACACCGCACCATGACGCTGGTATTTGCCAAAGAACGCACGGCGGAAGGTATCCGCGAGGCGCTCGAAAACCGTAGAACGGCTGTCTTCTTCAAGAATCAGATTATCGGTGAGGAACAGTGGCTGAGAGAGCTGTTCGGCAAGGCGGTAACCATCGAAAAGATAGACAAGAACGAGAAGCGCGTGCAGTTTGTGGTTTATAACAACTCGGACCTGACATTCTCGCTGAAGAAGGGAGAGCATGACGCAAACCTGATATACTTCAGAGAATATACCATCGAACCAAAATCGAAACACACCATCACGGTGAAACTGAACGGTGGGGTTACATCGGGCAAGGTAAATTTTGAAGTGACCAACATGGTGGTGAAACCGGGAAAAAGTCTTGACTATCAGTTCAGTTTTTAATTGACACGTTTACTATTCCAAAACAAAATATTTATTTATGAAAGTTTTCAATTCGTATGTTTTTTTGCTGTTGCTGTTGCTGACGGGCAGTGTTTCTACGCTGTCGGCGCAGAACAGAACAGTATCGGGTAAGGTACTGGATGCCTTGCAGGAACCGCTTATCGGGGTGTCTATCGTCATCGATGGAACTACTCAGGGAAGCATTACTGATGTAGACGGAGCCTTCGAGCTTCAGATACCTGCCGGTGGGGCTACTCTGAATTTCTCTTATGTGGGTTATCTTACCGAAAAGGTAAAGGTGAAACCGGGACAGAAAAATATTGTGGTATATATGCAGGAAGATGCCATCATGCTGGATGAGGCGGTGGTTATCGGTTACGGTACGCAGAAGAAGGTGAACCTGACGGGAGCCGTGGCTACGGTGGGCAGCGAAAAGTTGGAGAACCGTGCGACTCAGTCGCTGGCAAACATGCTGCAAGGTTCGGTAGCCGGTCTGAATGTCACTACCTCGTCGGGTGTGCCGGGCAGCTCGCCCAGCATCAACGTGCGTGGTACGACTTCTATCAACAGTGCCGATCCGCTGGTGCTGATAGACGGTGCGGTGGGTGAACTGGACCGTGTGAACCCGAACGACGTGGAGTCTATCTCGGTCATCAAGGATGCGTCGGCTGCGGCAGTATACGGTGCGCGTGCGGCATTCGGTGTGATTCTGGTCACAACCAAGTCGGGCTCGGCACAGGACGGAAAGGCTACCGTGCGTTACAGCGGCCGTCTGGGATGGCAGGCTCCTACCACAACTACCGATTACGAAACAACCGGTTACTGGTCGGTGTATACGGTAAACACCTTCTGGCGTGCGAAGAACGGTACGAACTACGTGGACTATACCGACTACGACATGCAGCAGCTGCTGGCTCGTGTGAACGACAAGACGGAGAACCCCGACCGCCCGTGGGTAGTGGAAGATACAAGAAACGGTCGCCGTCAGTGGGTGTACTACGGCAACTACGACTGGTGGCACATGATGTACAACGACCGTCGTCCTACCCAGCAGCACAGCATCTCGCTGAGCGGGGGTACGAAGGATGTGAAATACCTGGTGAGCGGGGCGTACGACTACCAGAAAGGTATCCTGAACATGAATCCGGATATCTACCGCAAGTATAACCTGCGTTCGAAGATTGACTTTACCATCAACCGCTATGCTACGCTGAGCAACAATACTTCGTTCTATGGCTCGCAGTATACTTTCCAGGGTAACGGAAGCATCGACGATACCATCGGTTACAGCGGACGTCATGCGCTGGCATGCTTCCCGATGAAGAACCCCGACGGCTCATGGCTGTACGGTACTCCTTACCTGAACTATAAGGTGGGCAACGGACGTCATATCATGCTGGGCGAGGGATCGCACCGCAACGTGAACCGCACGAACGATTTCTCGAATACTACACGACTGGTCATCACACCGATCAAACAGCTGAGTCTGACGGGTGACTTTACCTACCGTCTGTACCAGACACGCAATACACACCGTTCGAACAACCTGTTCTACCGCGAATATCCGGACGGACCGCTGTTGTCGTATGCTACCGGAGCCGGTCTGAACAAGCTGAGTGAATCGGTGAACACACGCAACTATTATTCGGCAAACGTGTTTGCCAACTACGAAGATACATTCGGCGAAGCACATCACGTGACGGGAGTGGTTGGTTTCAACTACGAACGCATGTATCTGAAGAATGTTTCGGCTGCGGGACAGAACCTGACTTCTACTTCGCTGGACGACCTCGACCTGGTGGGACAGAACTCCAAAGGGGAGGTGCTGACCGAAGTGGGCGGCGGACAGAGCGAATATGCGCTGGCTGGTTTCTTCGGCCGTGTGAACTACGACTACAAGGGACGCTACCTGTTTGAGGCGAGCGGACGTTACGACGGTACATCGCGTTTTGCTGCCGGAAGCCGCTGGGGATTCTTCCCTTCGGGTTCGGTGGGATGGCGTATCTCGGAAGAACCGTTCTTCAAGCCGCTGAGCGGATATGTAGACAACCTGAAGCTGCGTGCTTCGTTCGGTAGCCTGGGTAACCAGAATGTTTCTTCTTACTATACATACATGCGTCTGATTTCGGTAAGCGACTTTGCCGGCTTCACGTTCGGCGAGGGCAGCTCGATGGCGAAATATGCTACACTGGGTGCGCCGGTGGCATCAGACCTGACCTGGGAAACTTCGGAACAGTGGGACTTCGGTTTCGACCTGACCATGCTGAAGAACCGCCTGAACATTACCGTAGACGGATATGTGCGCAACACACTGAACATGCTGACCGACGGTGTGGAACTGCCGGCTGTGTATGGAGCCAGTGTACCGGATATGAATACAGCCGACTTGCAGACAAAGGGATACGAAGTGACAATGTCGTGGAGAGACCAGTTCGAACTGGCCGGACGTCCGCTGGAATACAGTCTGGGATTCAACGTGAGCAACTACAAAAGCTACATTACCAAGTATGACAATAAAGACAAGACATTTGCCAAGGATTACTACGAAGGCATGCGCATCGGAGAAATCTGGGGATTTGTGACCGACGGTCTGTTTGCTACCGACGAGGAGGCACAGGCGTATGCCAAGGAGGTAGACCTGAGTTACATGGTAGACGGACTGACCGGAGGCTGGAAGGTCGGCGACGTGAAGTTTGTCGACCTCGACGGTGACGGTATGGTGGATATAGGCAGCAACAATGTAGCCGATCCGGGCGACCGCAAGGTATTGGGTAACTCACTGCCCAGCCTGTCGTATGGTATCAATGCCAGTGTACGCTGGTGCGGATTCGATGTATCGGTGTTCTTCCAGGGAACAGGTAACCACTACTGGTATCCTCACGGACACATGATGTCGTTCTGGGGTCCGTTCTCTTATCCTTACCAGACCTTCTTGCAGAAGGATTTCATGGACAAGGTGTGGGCCGAAGACAATACGGATGCTTACTTCCCGCGTCCGATGGCATACTCGTCGACTTCCGGTCCGCTGAGCAAGGTGAACGACCGCTATTTGCAGAACATCCGCTACATGCGTCTGAAGAACCTGACCGTAGGATATACCATTCCGGTGAACCTGACAAAGAAAATCGGTATCGATCAGGCACGTTTCTACTTCTCGGGCGAGAACCTCTGCTACTGGTCGCCGCTGAAGAAGATTACCAAATACGTGGATCCGGAAGGAGCCATCAGCCGCAGCAACGATACGTACAACGAAAGTTTCTATCCGTGGCAGAAGACGCTGCTGTTTGGTGTAGACATCACTTTCTAAACGAAAATTCATTGAATAAAACAACCAAGAACAGATTCGTATGAAAAAATATATATTTACAGCACTGGTACTGACAATGGGGTTGACTTCGTGTGACGGTTTGCTCGACCTGAGTCCTAAAAGCCAGATATCGCAGAGCGACTATTTCAAGACAGAGAGCGACTTGCAGCTTTTCAGTAACTCGTTTTACAACAACCTGCTGGACAAGAGCCCTTTCGACGACCAGAGTGACCTGTACGTGCAGCAGAATCTTTCCGACGAGATGCTGGGCGGAAACAACCGTACCGTGCCTGCTTCGGGCGGGGGATGGACATGGACCGACCTGCGCAAGATGAATACCCTGCTGGCGTATGTGCATCAGTGCAGCGACGAGAATGCGGTGGTGAAATATACGGCACTGACCCGCTTCTTCCGTGCGTTCTTCTATTTCGAGAAAGTCAAACGCTTCGGCGATGTGCCCTGGTACGATGTGGAACTGGGTTCTGCCGACGAGGCACTGTACAAGCCGCGTGACTCGCGTGAGCTGGTGATGACCAAGATGATAGAGGATATCGACTATGCCATCGATAATCTTCCTACACGCGAGGAAGAGTCGAGCAGCCCGTTCCGTGTGAACCGCTGGGCGGCACTGGCGCTGAAGGCACAGTTCTGTCTGTACGAAGGTACGTACCGCAAGTATCACGACCTGAAGCTGGAAGGCAACGATTATACGTATTACCTGGATCTGGCTGCCAAAGCTGCCGGTGAGATTATCAATGATGGTCCGTACAAGCTGTACTCTACCGGACATCCGGAATCGGACTACCTGAATCTCTTCGCTGCCGAGGATGCGAATCCGGATGAATATATCTTGGCTATCAAGTTCGACTACAGTCTGGCTATCCATCACAATGCCAACGGACATACGCTGGTTCCTACTCAGGGACGTCCGGGACTGACACGCAAGATGGTGAATATGTATCTGATGAAGGACGGAAGCCGCTTTACCGACCAGCCGGGATGGCAGGAAATGAGCTTCCTGGAGGAAACAAAGGACCGCGACCCGCGTCTGGCTCAGAGCATCCGTACACCGGGATATACCCGTATCGGGGAAACAACAGTGCTTCCTCCCGACCTCTCGGTCACTGTGACTGGCTACCAGCCGATTAAGTTCGTGCAGGAACCGACTGCTTCCGGCGGACAGGTAGACCGCAACGACCGCAATACGAACGACTTGCCTGTGTACCGCTATGCCGAAGTGCTGCTGAACTATGCCGAGGCAAAGGCGGAACTGGGTACGCTGACTCAGGAGGATCTGGATATCTCTGTGAACCTGTTGCGTGACCGTGTAGGTATGAACGACGCGCACCTGAACATGGCTGCTGCCAATGCCAATCCGGACCGTTATCTGTCGGCTAAGGAAACGGGTTATCCCAACGTATCGGGAAGCAACAAGGGGGTGATTCTGGAAATCCGCCGCGAGCGTGCCGTTGAATTGAATCAGGAAGGTTTCCGCTTCGACGACCTGGTGCGCTGGAAAGCCGGAGCCTGCATCGATCAGGATATCTACGGTATGTATTTCGCCGGTGCGGGTGAATACGACCTGAGTGGCGACGGTAATCCGGATGTAATCTTATATAATAAAGGTACTGCGAAACCGGAAGCCGGCAGCGGGGTGCTGGTGTACGAAATCGGCAAGGATATTCTGCTGACAGGAAGCAACAGCGGGTATGTGTACTCTCACAAGAATATCGTGCGCAACGGTTTCAATGAGGAGCGTGACTATCTGTACCCGATTCCTATCAACGAACGTTCGCTGAACCCGAATCTGACACAGAATCCGGGATGGAGCGACGGACTGGGTTTCTAAACTTCAAAACAAACAAATTAACTCTGTAAAAAATATGAAACTGATCAATTATATCATGGCTTCGGTGCTGTTTCTCTCGGCAACGCTTCTGGGCAGTTGCAGCGAAGAGGAGAATACGCTTTCGAAAGCTGTACTGGCAAGTGCCAGTGCCCTGGACTTTGAGGCTGAAGGGGCACAGCCGAAAACGATTACCGTGTATGCGGATGCCGACTGGGTGATGGAGGACTTGCCCGAATGGATTACGGTGACTCCTGCCACAGGAAACGGTACGACGGATGTGACGGTATCGGTAACTGACAACATGCGCGACGGGGCGGAGGATAATCCGCGCAAGGCGACAATCGTATTCAAGGGGTGTACGCTGGCAAGCCGTGCGGAGGTAGTGGTTTCGCAGGATGGCGACAAGTACCGCGACTGTCAGGAGTATACAGTGGACGAACTGCCGGCACTGGAAGATGAAACGGTGGTTTCGGTTCCGGAAGCACTGGTTACGGCGGTGACGACTTCGGGCTGCATCGTAACCGACGCACAGTACGATGTAAACATGTTCCTGCAAACTGCAACTGCCGTGAACGTAGGCGACAAGGTGGCGGTGAAAGGTTCGAAAGGCACAGATGCACACGCCTTGCCTTACGTGGTATGCGACGAGGTACGTGTGGTATCGGAAGGCAATAATATCGATTATCCGGAAGCTCACGACGTGACTGCCGAAGTGGACAGCTACACATCGGATAGCCGTGAATGGATTTCGGCAAGTGGTGTGCTGAGCGGTAACAATGTGACGATAGACGGTGCGGTGAACTCGGTGTCTATCATCGACGCACCCGAAAGCTTGAATCTGGCAGCCCTGAACGGTCACAAGGTGACGGTGTACGGCTACTTCGACGGAGTGGCTGCTCCTGCACTGCGCATACAGGCTGCACGCATCGAAGACAAGGGTGTGGTAGAGGTGATCTATTTCTCGGAAGACTTTGAGTGGCTGTTGCCTTGGGCAGAGAACAGTGGTGCCGGACAGACAGTGGAAAACGACGGATCGGGTACTGCTCCGCAGATTTACAGTGCGAAGAACGACGAGGGACAGACGGCTGCCGAAGCGTTGCTGGCTCACGGATACGGACTGGAAGAAAGTCGCGGTGCTTCTATTTACTTGCAGAAATGTTACCTGAAGTTTGGTAAGACAGACTATCAGGCAGGACTGACACTGCCGGCTGTAGACGGCATACCGTCAGGCGAGAAGGTAATGCTTTCGTTCGACTGGGCGCCGATGGTGGGCGGTACGAGAAAGTTCGACCCGGTACAGCTGATCATCACCGTGACCAACGGCAGCGAGACAGTCGAACTGGATCCGATAGGACATAACTTTGTGAATGAGGTAGACAAACTGGAATGGCTGCACGCCGATGTGGTGCTGGAGGGTGTTTCCATCACGAAAGATACACGCATCACCATCAAGTCGGATGCATGGGGTGAAACTGCCGCTACTTCGGGCAGCAGTGTATATCGCCGCTGGTTTATCGACAATATCAAACTGAGCCGCGCCAACTGACAGGTGCGGTAGCAGAGAGGTTCCACAGGCTGTACAGCATTTACGCAGACGGTTTTCTACCGGCAGGCGTCAAGCTGTACGGCCTGTGGCTTTTTTATTTTTATCGTAACAATGCAATCCTGTAGGCGGACGGTGACGGACACTGCCCGGAACTGGCTATGTATCTTTGTGATACAGAAAAGAGATTGAAAGCTTTCAACAGGTATTCGTTTTAATCATTTAAAAAGTAAAAAGATTATGGAAAGAGCAGTGACTTATTCGGTAGTAGCAAGAAAGAAACCTAATGATCTGGAAGGTAGTGCCAAATATTATGCCCTGGCACAGGCACGCGGCGAGATGGGAATCCGTGAAATGGCGGACCGTATTCAGCAGATGTGTACGGTGACACGTGCCGATACGATGGCGGTGCTGATTTCGCTGGGTACGGTGATGCGTGACGGTCTGTGTGCAGGAGAAATCGTGCGTCTGGGCGACCTGGGTTCGTTTCAGATCGGTCTGAACGGTGAGGGTAGTGCCACGGAGGAAGAATATCACACCGGACTGATAAAGAAGGCGCATATCAACTTCCGTCCGGGAGCCGATCTGTCGGACATTCTGACTTCGCTGAGCTACGAACGTGTGCCGGTAAAGACAAAGAATGAAGAGTAAGTGCCGGGACTTTAATGTAATATGGAGGAATGTATGACTGGAAAGGTAAAATGGATTCTGATCAGGATAATCAAGTGTCTGTATTGCATACTGACCGGAAAGAAAGGAGGATGTGATGAGAAAGATTGACATGATTGTCATTCATTGTTCGGCAACGAGAGCGGATGTTCCGCTCTCGCCCCGCCAGCTGGATGAAATGCACCGGCAGCGCGGGTTCGACGGATGCGGGTATCATTATTATGTAAGGCGCGACGGAGAAATATGTACGATGCGTCCGGTAGACCGCCCCGGAGCGCATGCCAAAGGATACAACCAGCACAGTATCGGTGTGTGTTACGAAGGAGGACTGGACGAGCAGGGACGTCCTGCCGACACACGTACGGAACTTCAGAAGCGTTCGCTCAGGGTGCTGGTGAGAGTACTTGCCATGGACTTCCAGACACGTCGGATAGTAGGACATCGCGACCTGAGTCCGGACCTGGACGGTGACGGGGTGATAGAACCGGAAGAGTGGACGAAGGTGTGTCCCTGCTTTGATGTTGGGACGGAATTATAAGAAAATTTATGTACAGTGTTACAATGATATGTTTTTGTGTTAAAAAGCTATCAAAATGTAATATGTAAAATAAATATGTGTATTATTAAATTTTAACACTTGTATAAATCTTTGGTTTATAGTGATTTGCGGTAAGGGGCTCTTTTAAGGAGTCCCTTATTTTTTAAATATTTGTTATTGTTTATTTTTATATGGTTTTATCCATAGATTCTCGAAGAGGGTATAAAAATGTTCAATATGTTAGTAAAATATCGGTATTTATAGTAAAAAATAAAGCTGAAACTGTCTATTTGATAATTTATAGAATATGCAAGAATATTTATGTATTTTGCTTTAATTTTTTGTTTTTTAATGAAATGATATGTATATTTGCGTCCGTTATTAAAATTTTATTAGAATATGGAAAAGCGAATTACACTTTTTTGTGCCTTTTTGTTAATAGGCATAAGTCTGGCGATAGCTCAGGCTGTACAAGTGACAGGTGTCGTGGTGTCTGCGGAGGATGACATGCCTGTCGTGGGAGCTTCTATTTTGGTTAAGGGAACTTCTAATGGTACAATTACGGATATCGACGGAAAGTTTACGCTGAAAGTTAACAAGGGGGCTAAACTTGAAATCAGCTATATCGGTATGAAATCGCAGACAGTAGTTGCCAAAAATAATATGAAGGTGGTACTGGAATCGGATACAGAGGTACTGGATGAAGTCGTAGTTACCGGTATGCAGCGTATGGACAAGCGATTATTTACAGGTGCGTCAACAAAAATATCTGCCGAAGACTCTAAACTTGACGGTGTGCCGGAAATCAGCCGTGCCCTGGAAGGACGTGCAGCCGGTGTATCGGTTCAGAACGTATCAGGTACTTTCGGTACAGCTCCGAAAATCCGTGTACGTGGTGCCACATCTATCTACGGTAGCTCTAAACCGTTGTGGGTAGTAGATGGTGTCATCATGGAGGATGTAACGGAAGTAGGTGCTGACGATTTGTCTTCGGGTGATGCCGTTACACTGATCAGTTCGGCTATCTCTGGTTTGAATGCCGACGATATCGAAAGCTTCCAGATCCTGAAGGATGGTTCGGCTACTTCTATCTATGGTGCTCGTGCCATGGCAGGTGTGATTGTCGTTACTACCAAGAAAGGTAAGGCAGGTTCTAACAAGATCAGCTATACAGGTGAATTCACCATGCGTCTGAAACCGAACTACCGTAACTTCAACATCATGAACTCTCAGGAACAGATGGACGTATATAAGACACTGGAAAGCAACGGTTACCTGAACTTCTCGGATGTATACCGTGCTTCCAACAGTGGTGTATATGGTAAGATGTATCATTTGATCAACAGTTACAACGCAAACACAGGATTCGGACTGGCGAACACTCCGGAAGCAAGAAATGCTTATCTGCGCGAGGCTGAATACAGAAATACAGACTGGTTTGATATCTTGTTCAATAACAGTATTTCGCAGAACCACGCCATCAGTATGACAAGTGGTACTGAAAAGGCTTCGTACTATACTTCACTGAGTGTGATGAACGACCCGGGATGGACCAAACAGAGCAAGGTACAGCGTTATACTGCCAACCTGAATGCTTTGTATAATATTTCGAAGAAAGTTTCATTGAACCTGATCGGTAACGCTTCTTACCGTAAGCAGCGTGCACCGGGTTCGTTGAGCTCGAATCTGGACCCTTTGAGTGGTGAAGTAAAACGTGACTTCGATATCAACCCGTATTCTTACGCGCTGAATACTTCACGTGCACTCGACCCGAATGAATACTACGTGCGTAACTATGCGCCGTTCAACATCTTGCATGAATTGGAAAACAACTATATGGACCTGGATGTAGTAGATATGAAATTCCAGGGTGAATTGAAATACAAACCTATTAATAAGGTAGAACTGAGTGTGCTGGGTGCTTATAAGTATTCTACGACTACTCAGGCTCACAAGATTACTGACTATTCTAACCAGGCATGGGCTTACCGTGCAATGGATGATGCAACAATGCGTGATGCCAACCCGTGGTTGTATACTAACCCGGATGTTTCGAACGCGTTGCCGGAATCAGTTCTTCCGGTGGGAGGTTTCTACCGTGAAACTAAATATGGCATGAACAGCTACGATTTCCGTGCTACTGCCAGCTACAATGACGTATTTAATGAAAACCATATCTTCAACTTCTTCGGTGGTATGGAGTTGAACGCTACCGACCGTACTCAGACTTGGTTCCAGGGTGTAGGTTTGCAGTATGATATGGGTATGCTTCCTTCTTACGATTATTTGTACTTCAAGCAAGGACAGGAAGAAAATACTGCTTATTATACTGTTTCTACAACTCGTTCACGTGATGTGGCTTTCTTCGGTACTGCTACTTATTCATGGCAGGGTAAATATACCATCAATGGTACCATCCGTTATGAAGGTTCTAACAAGCTGGGTAAGAGCCGTTCGGCACGTTGGCTTCCTACATGGAACGTTTCGGGTGCATGGAACGCACATGAAGAAAGCTGGTTCGAAAACCTGAGACCGGCCCTGTCTAATCTGACTTTGAAGGCATCTTACTCACTGACTGCCGACCGTGGTCCGGCTGAAGTATCTAACTCTTTGGCTATCATCAACAGTTATAATCCATATCGTCCTTCTGCAAATGTAACAGAATCAGGTATGCAGATTACTCAGCTGGAAAATGATGAGCTGACTTACGAAAAGAAACATGAGTTGAATATCGGTGCTGAAATCGGTTTCCTGGATAACCGTATCAATCTGGCTATGGACTGGTACAAGCGTAATAACTACGACTTGATCGGTATTGTAAATACTCAAGGTGTGGGAGGTGAAATTGCAAAATATGCCAATGTTGCCAGCATGAAATCACACGGTGTAGAATTTACATTGTCTACAAGAAACATTGTAACACGCGACTTCAAATGGAATACCGACTTTATCTTCTCTAACGCGAAGAACGAGGTTACTGATTTGGATGCCAATTCACGAGTAATTGATATGATTTCGGGTACTGGTTTCGCTTTGCAAGGTTATCCGGTACGTTCATTGTTCTCTATGAACTTCCAGGGATTGAATGAGAACGGTCTTCCGACATTCATCAATGAGAACGGTGAAGTGACAGTAAGTAATATCAATTTCCAGGAAACAGATGTGAAAGATCATCTGGTTTACGAAGGTCCGACCGATCCGACAATTACCGGTAGTTTCGGTAACGTATTTACTTACAAGAACTTTAAGTTGAATGTATTTATCACTTACTCATTCGGAAATGTAATCCGTCTGGATCCGGTATTCAGCAACACATACAGTGATTTGGATGCAACTCCGAAAGAATTTATCAATCGTTGGACTAAGCCGGGTGATGAAAATATTACCAACATACCGGTTATTGCCGATACTCGTATGAACCGTCAGGATTCTCAGTTGAACCGTGCATACAATGCATACAACTACTCTACAGAACGTATCGCCAAAGGTGATTTTATCCGTATGAAGGAAGTTTCACTGAACTATGATTTCCCGAAATCACTGGCCAGCCGTATGAAACTGAGCAACCTGTCACTGAAACTTCAGGCAACCAACCTGTTCCTGATTTATGCCGACAAGAAGCTGAACGGTCAGGATCCGGAATTCTTCAACACCGGTGGTGTGGCTGCTCCTGTTCCTAAGCAGTTTACTTTGACTTTGAGATTGGGTATTTAATTTGATTTAAAAGAGAAAATTATGATGAAAAATATAAAAACATACAGTGCTGCTTTATTGATGGCGTGGGCTTTCGCTTCGTGTAGCGATTTCCTTGATACAGTGCCTGATAATCGTGCGGAAATTAATACGGAATCACAGGTGGCAAGCCTTTTGGTTTCTGCCTATCCACAGACTTACCCATTGCTGATTTTCGAAAAAGCTTCGGATAATACAACTGATAATGGTTCGATGTATGGTTTCGAATATCAGATGGAGGAAGATGCTTATTTGTGGAATGATATTAAAAGCGATGTAGATTCTGATTCTCCGACAGGCTTATGGGAAAAATGTTATGCAGCAGCTGCTGCTGCCAATCAGGCCTTGAAGTCAATAGAAAAAATGGGAAATCCAACTTCATTGAATCCACAAAAGGGAGAAGCACTGCTGTGTCGTGCTTATGCACATTTCCTTTTGGCTAATATCTTCTGTGAAGCCTATGATCCGGCAACAGCTGTAGCTAAATTGGGTATTCCTTACGTAACTGAACCCGAAACTACTGTTACGGTTTCTTATGAACGTGGAACGCTTGCAGAAACATATCAGAAAATTGAAGCCGATTTGCTTGAAGGTCTTCCTCTTATAGAAGATAATGTTTATTCAGTTCCTAAATATCATTTTAACAAGAAAGCTGCATATGCCTTCGCTGCACGTTTCTATTTGTTCTATGTACAGCCTGATAAATCGAATTATGAAAAGGTTTTGGAATATGGAGCTCAGGTATTAGGAAACAATCCGGCTAGTAACTTGCGTTATATCCAGAGCGATTTGGGAGCAATTACAGAATTGGAAGAAAAAGCTGATGCATATATATCTGCTTCTTCAAAAGCTAATTTGTTGATTACACCAGTATATTCATCATGGCCTTATATCTATGGCCCATATGACATGTCTAGAAGATATGGTATGAATGAAAATCTGACACGTGCCGAAACATTATGGGCTGGTGGTCCGTGGGGAAGTGCCTCTACTTTGTATTTTGGTAGTTTGTATGGTTTTAATCAGAAATTGTGTTTCTTCAAATACCGTATGTACTTTGAATATACAGATAAGGTAAACGGTATTGGCTATCGTCATGCGGTAATTGTACCATTTAGTACAAATGAAACCTTGCTTTGTTGTATTGAAGCTAATATTTTGAAACAACAGCCTGATTATGCAAAAGCTGTTGAATATATGAATTATTGGGTGAATTCTCAGAAAGGAGATGGTGCTAGTGGTCTTCCTAAATCACTGACAGAAAGTAGTGTGAATAGTTTCTATGCTAATATCAATTACTCTCCGCTACCTCTGACAGATGTTACTAAGAGTACGGTAAAGAAACACCTGAATCCTCCTTTTGCTTTTGTCAACACCAAGCAGGAAAACTTTATTCACTGTGTGCTTCAGATGCGTCGTATGGAATTGATTCATGATGGTTCACGTTGGATGGATATCAAGCGTTATGGCATTGAGATTTCTCATGTACGTGATGGAATGGACCCGGTTGTTTTGTCAAAAGATGATCCACGTCGCGCATTCCAGTTGCCGCAGGATGTAATTGCAGCAGGAATAGAAGCTAACCCTAGATAACAAATAAGAAAGGAATTTATTATGAAAAAGATAAAATATTTATGCTGGATATTTGCCGCTGCATTGGCTATGGTATCATGTAGCGAAGATGAGTTAGATCCTAACAGTATTTTTAATACAGAAGCACCGGAGCGTAATGAGTTTGATAACTGGATTTTGGAAAATTATGTGGCTCCATACAATGTTGATTTGAAATATCGTTTTTCTGATATTGAATCGGATTTGAACTATAATGTGACTCCGGCAGATTATAATAAGTCTATAGCATTGGCACAGTTGGTGAAATATCTTTGGCTAGATGTTTATGATGAACTGACATATCCGGAGTTTCTGCCTACGTATTGTCCGAAAGTAATGCATTTCGTTGGTTCGGGTGAATATGAATCTAATGGTTCTGTAGTACTTGGTACAGCTGAAGGTGGTATGAAAATTACACTGTTCAATGTTAATTCATTGGATGTGGAAAATCCGGACATAGATGTATTGAATCAATGGTATTTTAAAACTATGCATCATGAGTTTGCTCATATCCTGCATCAGACCAAGAACTATTCTACTGATTTCAATGAAATTACAGCAGGAAAGTATGTCGGCGAAGACTGGGTAAACTGGGAGAATGGTGATGCTCTTCTTAAAATCCGTCAGAGAGGATTCGTAAGAGGATATGCGGCAAAGGATCCGGATGAGGATTTTGTAGAAACACTGGCTACTTATGTAGTTTATCCTGACGATCAATGGCAGGATTTGTTGAAAGATGCTGGAGAAACCGGTAGCTCTCTGATTCTTCAAAAATTGGATTTGATCACTACTTATTTGACTGATTCATGGGGAATAGATATTGAAGCATTGCATGATTTAGTGCAAGAACGTGCATCTCATGTAGCAGATATGGACTGGACCACTTTAAAATAATTTAATCTAGATGAATATGAAGAAATTTATATATTTAGTTGCACTAATCTGTTTATTCGGGTTGGCTGGCTGTACACCTGAAACGGAAAATTTATTTGAAGGAACCTCTGCGGACCGTATAGAAAAGGATTTGGAGGTAGCTAAAGAAGCATTGGTTTCAGCTCCTAATGGATGGTTGATGGAATATTATCCTTCCTCACAGCAACTTTATGGAGGATATAATGTTTTAGCCTCTTTTACAGAGGATGGAAATGTTACAATTTCTGCTGATATTGTGGATGCTTCTCAAAAGGCTACTAGCTTTTATAAACTGAAAGAACAAGCCGGACCTATATTAACGTTTGATACATATAATGAAATCTTTCATTTTTTTGCAGAACCTAATTCTGGAATAGGAGCTACAGGAACTGGTATGGGAGGTGATTATGAGTTTGTTGTGATGTCTGCTTCTAATGAAGAAGTTGTATTAAAGGGCAAGAAGACAGGTAACTATATTCGTATGACTCCTTTACAGGAAAGTGTGACATGGGAAGCTTATCTGACTTCTATTGCTGAGGCTGAAGCTTTGGTTAAGTATAGCCAGTTTAAATACAAAGTGAACGGCGAAGAATTTGTAGGAACAAAATCTTATAGAACATTATCATTTAGCTATGTAAAAGATGGTGAGAAAGTTACTGAAATGTTTTCATATATTCAAACACCGACTGGACTTAAATTTTATACTCCAATAACATTAGGTGGAGGTTCTGTTTCAGAACTGTCTTATGACGCAACTGCTAATGTGTGGAAAGCTGAAGGAGCTGAACTGGTTCCTTATATTACACCTGCCTCTGTATTCCAAGGTGAAGGTCCGTGGTATCTGACTTATGACAACATGGGTGATTTTGGAAAAGTTTATGCAGATAAAGCAATGGAAATGGCAGCTACTGCTTATCCAAATAAGACTTTGGAATATCTGACTATTGCACCGGGATCAGGAGCTGTAAGTTTGGTTGTTGGAGGTGAACGAGGTTTGCTGGAATTGAATACTACTACAGTTGATGAAAATACCATAAGTCTTACTTTGACTGGTATGGGAGACTCAAAAGGTGTAGAATTTGCAGATGCTGGTTTATTGTATGTAGTGATGCCGTTTGCTTATTTTGATCCTGTTACATTTAAAGTAGAACCGGATGATATTGAAAATCCGACCAAGATTACGATGACTGAAGTTGGCAATGAACGGAATGTAATCGTTGTAACCAATCAGGAAACTCCGTTTGGTTATCATGAATAATAATAATTTTCTCTATTAATTTCTCTCTTAAAGAATCATTGGAGGGCTATTCCTAGTGATAGGGGTAGCCCTCACTTTTTTATTGCTGGACGGGTGTGAAGGCAAGTGGCTGTTGAATAAGTGGATGTATAAGGTCTGAAACAGTCGCTGTATACATTTTGCGCTAGGCACTTTGAGTTGTCTCAAAATAGAACTGCGAAAGTAAAAATTTTATAGATTGAAATTTAGAACTATTAGTGTCCGATAAACATATTAAATAGCCTGATTATCAGTGTTGTTTTTATAGATAAGTTTTCTTGCTAAAGTTGGTGTTTAATTTTATGTATATCAATAAGTTATTGATGACTTGAAAGTTTTGTCGGGCAGCAATGATTCAGAAATAAAAATCTCCTGCTTTAGTCTTTGTTTATTTCAATGACTGGACTAAAAGCAGGAGTTTTTTTATGTTGTAACTATTATAAGCCTTTGTTCGTAACTGTACTTCATTTTTGAGGCAGTCTCAGTTTATTTTAAAATATTAGTGTCCAATAAATATATTGAATAGCCTGGTTATCAGTGTTATTCTTATAAGTAAGTTTTCTTGTTAAACTTGTTGCTTAATTTTATGTATATCAATAAATTATTGATGACTTAAAAAGTTTTATCGGACAGCAATGATTTTAAATCGAAGGCTTATTGTTTTTCCCGAACATCATGGCAGCTTCCTTGCGCAGGCTTCTCCAGCTGGGCATGAGCTTCAGCTCACGGCGCACGGGGGCATCGTAGAGCAGGAAGAGCAACAGCAGGAAGAGGCAGGCGTAGATGGTCCAGCCGTAAATCTGGCGGATGCTGACTTCCATCATCTGCGACACGAATTGCTCGATGAAGCGGTCGAAGGCGAAAGGTTGGCTGCTGAACGACACGCGGTCGACAGCGGCTCCGTAGCGTGCCATGTTGTCGGATACGGCGTACGACAGCCAGCGTCCGTACAGGGCGCCTCCCATGACACCGCCCACTACCATGTGCAGCATGTTGAATACGCTCAGTGCCTGAAAGAAGTGGCGGAAGGTCATAATCTCTTCCAGACATACCATGAACGTGGCGCTCAGGATGGCATAGGCGAAACCTCGGCACAGCGTAGGCAGGAATAGCTGCGAGATGTGAATGTCTGCCGAAAGGACGAAATAGAACGTGAGCAGGTAGCATGCCAGCGAGGCGATACCTACGGTGATGAGGCGCAGGTAGCTGAATCCGCGTACGTGCATCCACCAGTAGGCGAACAGGCTGCCTGCCACTACACCCACCAGCATGGGCCAGTCGAGCTGCATGGCTACCATCTCTTCGTAGTGCATCACACTGCCGTGGAATACGCCTTCAAGCACGTGTTCGGTGGCAAGGAAGGCTTCTACCAGCGTAATGAGAATCAGAATGGGCAGCAGGTGGCGGTAGCTCCACATCTCCGGTTCGATGTACGGATGGCGGATGTGCAGCATACGTCCGATGCAGAATCCCAGGGTGATGACGATAGCGACGGCGAGTCCCTGCATCACCGGACTGTTCCACCAGTCGTAAAACTCACCGTAGTCGAAGAAGTAGGCGACTTCAAGCAGTAAGATTGCCCAGAGAACCGCTCCCAGCCAGTCGATACCGAACAGCGGGAACTTCTTGACGATGCGGAAATGGCGCGTACAGCCTTGCACGATAAGTAAATCGACCAGCATAAGACCTGTTATGAACCAGTGCATATAGCTCCAGTGCATGTAGTATCCCAGATGGGTGGCGATGATGCTCGATACCTGCATGCTGCCCAGAATGATGATGTGCAGCAGGGGGAAGAACACGGTAAAGTCGCGCTTGGGCGTCATCCAGAGCTGGATGTTAGACAGTGCCTCGAAGGTTCCCTGAATCTTGCAGATCCCCTCGATGAAGCAAAGCGTCCAGAGCAGCGGCAGGAAGGTCGTATACGGTGCGATGAGGTTGCACACAATCACTCCCAGCGAAGCCGCCGTGAGCAGCGTCTTGTTGGTAAAGCGGAACTTCATGCGGAAGAGCAGAGGAAAGTACACAGCCATCCCCGCCAGGTTGCAGTAAAGGCACATCTGGAGGTCTTCGCGCATCAGGGAAGTTTCGCCTACCATGTGACTCAGGTTGGCCATGTAGAGTCCGCCCGAGAGCTGGAAGGTGACGGCGATGAAGATATACAGCCACGGCTGTAGCTTACGAGGCACGAAGTTGCGGAACATCGGCATCGTAAACGGTCCGTTCAGTACAGGTGCTCCCATATCAGTATTTCACTTTACATTCTACATTGAATCCGGCACGCAGCAGCTTCAGCTTGTCGGCACTGTTTTCTTTCAGGCTGATACGTACGGGTACACGCTGCTCCACCTTTACGAAGTTGCCTGTAGCATTGTCTTGCGGGATGAGGGAGAAAGCCGCTCCGGTAGCATCGGAAATCGATTCCACTACACCCGTGTAAGTCACACCCGGTACGGCATCGGCTGTAAGTGTCACTTGGTATCCCTCCTTGATGTTAGGAAGCTGAGTTTCACGGTAGTTGGCGATTACCCAGAGGTCGCTATCGTCGACAATGTCCACCATCGTCTGTCCCGGCTGCACCAGTTGTCCCTCGTGAATATCCTTCTTGCCCGTCACGCCGTCGCAGGTAGCTACGATGACCGTATAACTGAGGTTCAGCCGCGCCAGTTCGACGGCAGCCTGTGCCAGACGGACAGCCGCTTCGTTCTGTCCCAGACGGTGAGTCTGTTCACTTTTCACCAGCGAGGTAGAATGTTTGGCACGGAGCACCTGTTCGTAGCGTGCCTGACTGGCTTCGTAGGCTGTCTTTACATTGTCGTACTGCTGACGGGTGACCGCTTTCTGCTGCAACAGTTTCTGGTAACGCTCGTAGTCACGTTTGGCATTTTCCATCTGTACGCGTGCCTCCTCGATACCGGCATCACTCACCCGCAGGTTATTCTGTGTGGTAGCGATACCCATGCTGGTAGCCTGCTGACCCGACAGTGCGTTGGCAAGGTCGGCTTCTGCCTGAGCCAGACGCAGCTTGAATTCGGCATCCTCGATGATGACCAGTGTATCACCCTTGTGTACCGGCTGATACTCTTCGAAACAAATCTGCTTGATGAAACCCTGTACACGAGTATTTACGGGCGTGATATGCTGTTTCACCTGAGCATTGTCGGTATATTCCACGCCCGGATGAACGAAGCGTGAGCATACGTAGATAAGTGCCACTGCCAGCAGGCAGATGATAACGGTATTGTAAATGAGTTTTTGAACTTTTCTTGTAGCCATAATGGTATGTTTGTTATAAAGTGTAGTATGTGTAATGTATAAATAGGATGACTTTCAACCTCTGTTTCTGTAATTTTTCTCTATCAGCCTGCAATGCCTGATAACGGGTATAAGCTTTGCAGCGTTTGTAAGCCTTATATCATGCAGGAACTTTTCAGCGTATGTAAAACTTACAGCTGGTGCAAGCTTTTTATCGTGTAAGAACTTTGCAGTGTATGTGAGAATTACAGCGTGTGGGTAATGTATTTCATCTTATAATAATTGAAAATCACGTTGATACGCGCATTTACCAGTCCCATGTCGGCACTGAGCTTCATGTTGCTGGCATCCAGCATGTCGGTCAGCAGAGCCAGATCGTTCTGGTAGCGGTTGCTCGTCACGCTGTAATTCTCGTCAGCAAGCTCCACGCTCTTCTGCTGTGTGCGCAGGTCGGTAAACGATGTGAGGAAATTGACGTAACTCTCCTGTACCGCATGATTGGTCTGCTCCTGAGCCAGCTCGTAGGTTTCCTGCGCCTTCCGTACGTTGAGGCGGGCCGCCTTCAGCTTCCGGTTGTTCTTGAAGAGTGAGGAGATATTGTACTTCACGCCCACACCCACAAACCAGTAGTTGAAATTATTGTCGAGCACAGGAACCTCGATGGTAATCGGTCCGTCCAGGTGTTCGGCAGCCATGAGCGAGATTTTCGGCAACCGTTCCGAACGCTCCAGCTTCTCCCGCTGACGGTTGATTTTGATGCCCGTTTCAGCTTGTTGCAAGTTGAGGTTGTTTTGTGCCGCCAGCTCCTGCCAGCTAGCCTCGCTCAGCGTCTGAATCTGACTGTCGTTCAGCGTAGTGTCCGGCTGTACCACCGTTCCTTCGGGCAAGTGCAGGGTAGTGACCAGCTGATGGTTGGCTATCTTGCAGGCATCCTCCACCTTGGCAAGTTGCAGGCGGAGCGTTTCCCGTTGCAGCTCATAGCGTGTGATATCATTTTGCAGTGCTGTACCCTGTTCCAGCCGTGCCTGCATGTTGGCGATTATCTGGTCGGTCAGTTCCAGATTCTTGTGCAGCACCTCGATCTGGTTGTTCAGCTTATACAGATTGAGGTAATGTCCTACGAGCAGGAAGCGGATATCCTGACGATTCTTCTGCCAGTCCATCTCCGCCAGTTGCTTCTCCAGTTCCGCCAGTTCGATACCGCTGCTGATGGCTCCTCCGGCATAGACCGCCAGCTGTGCTTCGAGGGCGAAATTGTTTCCCCAGTGCGGCATTTCTATCTTGGTAGCGTTGCTGAAATCACGGTCCCACAGCTTTCCGTTTCCCCAGTAGCTGCCCGAAAGCGACGCGCTGATGTCGGGCAACCGCTGTGCCTTGGCAGCTTTCAGGTTCTCGTCGGCAACTTCCTTTCCGGTGCGGAACGTCTGGATACTCTTACTGTTCTCGTCGGCAAGACGAAACATTTCTTCGATGCCCATCGTACGCGACTGGGCACACAGATACTGGCTGCATAGCACTGCACCACACAGCACTATGAGCCTGCTTTTTTTGCTCATACAAATAAAATGTTTATTGGATTTTTACTGAATTGATACAAACAACGGGATAAAGCGCGGGAGGGGTAGAATCAAATCAATGCAGCTGCTCCCCACGCATGGAAATCGTGGATTTTATTGATGTAGCGAACTGTATTGACAAGAATGATAGCTTTCATATTTGTTGTTCCCTTGTTGTTGAATTTTGCCGGCAAAGGTAGAAAAACCACCGATAACTTGTAACCTTATATACCTCGATTTTTAAGAGCCTTTAACTCTTATGTAAGGTTTGTTTACAAGATACTCTCCTTGTATTCGGTAGGCGACATGCCGGTGGTACGCTTGAAGATGCGGTTGAAATGTGCCGTCGATTCGAATCCGCATTCCAGGCTGATTTGCGAGATATTCATCCGTTCGGCAGCAATGAGTTTGCAGGCATAGCCGATACGCATGTCGAGGATGTACTGCTTGAATGTCTTGCCGGTTTCCTGCTTGAAATACCGGCAGAAAGCCGCCTCGTTCATAGCCGTGTATGAGGCAATTTCGCTCAGGCTGACAGGCTGTGTATAACGCTTGTTCAGGTAAGCGATGATTTTCTCTATCTTCTTGTCGCCGAACACCGACGGGTCGGGGATATAGTTGGGAGAGGCTGCAAACTGCTTGCGGGGGAAAGCCGAGAGAGCTTGCAGCAGCGTAAGAATCTGGATAATCTGCTCCACTCCGTGCGATACGGGAATACGCTTCAGGCAGTCGGTTATCTCGCTTTTTCCGGCAAGCGGGAAGCGGATACCGCGGTGTGCTTTCTCCAGTAGCGAACGGATGGAGGCAAACTGTGTGTAGTGCGAGAACGAATACTGCATGAAATCTTTTTCCAGCTGAACATTTACTCCGCAGACGTGATACGTTTCGTTTTCCTGAGCTTCGGGACAGTTCTGCATGCAGTGAGGAAGTCCCGACCCGAAGAAAATCAGGTCGCCCGCCCGGTAATCGATGATACTGTCGCCCACCAGACACCTGCCGTAACCCTGCTCTACGTACATCAGTTCATACTCGCTGTGGAAGTGCCACGGATAGGTAAATCCGCGATAGTCGTAGAAACGTGCCCGTATCGGGTTCGAGCTGGAGATGGCAATGCGTTCGTTCAGTATCTTTCTCATGGCAGTCTGTAAAGGATTCTCTGCAAAAATACGCAAAACTCTTGCAAAAATACGCATAACTAAGTCTGTAAATTCACGCTATTTTTGCAACAGACAATCGAAAAAACAAATCAGATCATGAACGAACAGTTTAGCATAGCCGGAAAGGTAGCCGTAGTAACAGGCGGATCCGGCGTATTGGGAAGCAACATTGCCGAAGGTTTTCTGCGTGCAGGAGCCAAAGTCATTATTATAGGAGCACATCAGGACCGTGTGGATGCGGCACTCGAACGCCTTCGTACGGTAAGCAGTGAGGTAGCGGGTACGGTATGTAATGTGCTTGATATCAAAAGTCTGCAAGCTGTGAAAGAGCAGGTGCTTTCGCAGTGGGGACGCATTGACATCCTGGTAAACGCAGCCGGAGGAAACATTCCCGGAGGTACACTCACTGTCGACCAGAACATTTTCGATATGAAGGTGGAAGATCTCGACAAGGTGGTCGACCTGAATCTCAACGGTACGGTATACCCTTGTCTGGTATTCGGTGAAATCATGGCACGCCAGCAGTACGGAGCCATCGTCAACGTATCATCGATGGCAGCCTACGAGTCGATTACGCGTGTGCCGGGCTATTCGATGGCGAAGAGTGCGGTAGAGAACTTCACCCGCTGGATGGCGCAGGAAATGGCTATCAAGTTCAGCGAAAAGATTCGTGTAAACGCCATTGCACCGGGATTCTTCATCGGCAACCAGAATCGTGCTATCCTGATCAATCCCGACGGCTCGCTGACCGAACGTAGCCAGAAGGTGATTGCCAAGACTCCGATGAAGCGTTTCGGCGATATCTCCGAACTGAACGGAGCAGTACAGTTCCTTTGCAGCGACGCGGCAAGCTTCATTACCGGAGCCGTACTGGCAGTTGACGGTGGATTCAGTGCTTTCAGCGGGGTATAAGATAAGGAGATAGAAAATAAGAGGTCAGAAAGAATCCCGTTGCAGCATTGATGCTTCGGGTCGGTTTAAATTATTGTAGCCGAAAGTAAAAGCTAAAACACTCGTTACAGCATTGATGTTTCGGGTCGGTTTAAATTATTGTAGCCGAAAGTAAAAGCTAAAAACACTTGTTGCAGCATTGATGCTTCGGGCTGGTTTAAACTATTGTAACCGAAAGTAAAAGCTAAAAACTCGTTGCGGCATTGATGTTTCGGGCTGGTTTAAATTATTGTAACCGAAAGTAAAAGCTAAAACACTCGTTGCAGCATTGATGCTTCGGGCTGGTTTAAATTATTGTAGCCGAAAGTAAAAGCTAAAAGACTCGTTACAGCATTGATGTTTCGGGCGAGTATAAAATAAAAAGATAATAAGAACGTTCATGTCGGAGCAGTTCGTGTCCGTCCCTTGCGAAGGCGGGCAGTGCAGGCTACTCTGGCAGCAACGATAAACATACAGAGCATTATGATGGAAAAAACATGGAGATGGTTTGGAAAGAAAGATAAAATCACGCTTTCCATGCTCCGACAGATAGGAGTGGAGGGTATCGTAACCGCCCTTCACGATGTGCCGAACGGAGAAATCTGGACGGTGGAAGCGATAAACGACCTGAAGCAGTACATCGAATCGTACGGCATGCGCTGGTCGGTAGTAGAAAGTCTTCCGGTATGCGAGGCTATCAAATACGCAGGACCGGAGCGCGACCAGCTGATAGAAAACTATAAGGTGAGCCTTGCCAATCTGGGCAAGTGCGGTGTAAAGACCGTGTGCTACAACTTCATGCCGGTAATAGACTGGGTACGCACCGATTTGCAGCATCCTTGGCCCGACGGCAGCAGCTCGCTGTACTACGACCGTGTGCGCTTTGCTTACTTCGATACACGCATCCTGCAACGTGAGGGAGCCGAGAAGGACTATACGGAAGAAGAGTTGCGCAAGGTGGCAGAGCTGGACAAGGTAATTACCGAAGCAGAAAAGGATGAACTGGTAGATGCTATCATCGTGAAGACACAGGGCTTCGTGAACGGTAATATCCGTGAGGGCGACAAGAATCCGGTGGCTATCTTCAAACGTCTGCTTTCGCTCTACGACGGCATCGACCGTGATGCACTGCGTGAAAACATGCGCTATTTCCTTTCGGCCATCATGCCGGTGTGCGAGGAGTATGGCGTAAACATGTGCGTGCATCCAGACGATCCTCCTTTCCAGATTCTGGGACTGCCGCGTATCGTGACCAACGAAGAAGATATTGATTGGTTCCTCCGTGCGGTAGACAATCCGCATAACGGTCTGACCTTCTGTGCGGGTTCGCTCAGCGCAGGCGAGCATAACGATACGCGCGAGCTGGCAAAGAAGTTTGCCAAGCGTACTCACTTCGTACATCTGCGCAGTACGGCTGCCATGCCGGGAGGCAACTTCATCGAGAGTTCGCACCTGTCGGGACGTGGTCACCTCATCGACCTGATCCGTATCTTCGAGCAGGAAAATCCGGGACTCCCCATGCGTGTGGACCACGGCCGCATGATGCTGGGTGACGAAGACAAGGGCTACAACGCCGGTTACTCGTTCCACGGACGTATGTTTGCCCTGGCTCAGGTAGAAGGTATGATGGCGGTGGTGGAAGATGAGCTGAAACGTGGCGTCACACTCTGAAACCGTCAGCAAAAGATGATGATCTTTCGCTGAAATCTGTACAAAAAAGAATAATTCCTGCCCATGTTTTTCCTAAAATGTGCTGATGTTTTTTTAGGGGGAAGGTGGGCAGGAATTTTTATTGATAATATTTAAGATGAAAAGACTTCAGATAGGGAAAGTATAATTGTGTATTGTTTCAGCATAAACTTGTTAAATTGAACATGTCGAGGATTGAAGTATTTTTATTCTCATCCATAGTTTCTTTGTTTTGTATAAATTTTATGTAAGATAATTCTCAATATAATAAATAGCATTAACTTTGAAAATAATGATGGTTGAATTTATTTTAATATTATGATTGGGATAGGTCTGTAAAGTTATACCTTTATTGCTATCTTATTTAATTTCAATAATATTGTATCTTATATTAGATTATACTAATGAAAATATCTAAGAGCCTATATATATAATTATTGAATATCTGATGAAAGATTATAATTGGAGTTTGAAAGAAGAAAATCCTAAGTTATATAAGAGTATCTGATATAAATGATATAATTTTATATTAATAGAGAGTTGAGATCTTAAAATTTTATTAATGGTACTATGGCGAAAATATATATACCTTATGGCTATGAAAAAGCAATTGAGACATGTCCATTTTTGTTTCTAAAAAAATGTGTCTATAAAGATTATCAGAATGAATTAGTCTATTATTGGAAAGTTGAAGATGATAATATTAATGATACATTTAAAGAAGAAGAATTCGGTGATGAATATAAGGATAGTGAGGTCTTATTGGGTAAAGTGGTTAAGATAACTAATAATGTTAATTCACGTGAAACGACTAATAATAAAAGTGATATTTATCAAATCTCTGTAGTAAATCAGCCTGAGGAATCAGATTTAGACATAATGCTCAACTATGCAATTGGTGGAGAACTAAATATATTAAATGAAAAATTTAATTATTGTTATTTAATGTGGTGCTTAAATTATGGTGATATAAGCCCTAATTTACTTAGGGCATCTATAAATAAACATCCTAAAAAAGAAAAACTGTTAAGTATATTAAGAGAAATATCTCCTTGTTTATCAATACAAAAACAAAATTTATTGATCTCTCTTTTAGGAAGTGGGAAAATATATAATCCGACTTGTGTAACGGAAGCATTATTTCGTATAAATCCTCAACAAAAGAATTTTGATAATCTTACTATATTTGATAAGTTCGACATTATATTTAGATTTATAAAATATCAGAATATTGAATTTGATATATTAAAAGAACTAGATAGAGATAATGAAATTATAGAAATATATAATTGGTTGGAAAATGATGAATATAAAATAAGTAATTATAATATTGTTACTAAATGGTATTCATTCATGTCTCATTATATTAGATTGTATATAGTAAAAAGGTATTTTCATGATATTAGGAATAAATATATCGAATACGATGAGAATATAATAGAACAATTTGAGAATAATAAATATAATAAATTTCAGATTTTTAGACATTGTTTGAAATCTCCCAAAGAGGCCTATCCTTTAAGCATAGAATTATTATGTAACTCTGTAAGAATATTTAAAAAAAGTAATGGACGAAAATTTCAAGATATAAATGGTCTACTTGATATAGCGATAAAAAAATGTGATGTTGTACAACCTAAGATAGATTTTAAGGTTAATGAAATATTACCAATATGTAATGGCGGCGCAATTGTCAATGCAAGTTTTTCTGGATTTATAAAAATAGAAAAGGAATATGTATTAAAGCCTGAAACTATAGAAAAGGAAAATATAAAAAAACATGCGAGAAATTTAATTGATAGATTTACAAGTAGATATGAGGAATATTTTTGTAGTTATGCTATAAATGGAGATATACAATTAGCAAAATGTCTCAACTTATTCAAAGGTGAAGCTAATTGCTTAAAAAAGCATGTATATGATGATAGATGGAATATGGTCAATAATAATGCTAAAGATCTTTGTAGATTATTTATTGATGATATAGATGGTGATAATATTAAATATTTTGAGGAAAAGCAAGTTAACTATGAAAAGCTAATTAATATAATACGTTCTTTACCTCAAAAATATGGAATAAAAAACAAAAGTGGATATTCATTTATTGACATAAATGAATCAAGGCAAGAATTATTAAATGAGTTTTACGAATTAAAATGTTATAAGATATATCCTAATAAGGATGCTGTTTTAGTGTCTAAGCAATACAATATTAATAAAATACAATATATCAATAGTCTTAACATATCTTTAGACAAAGAAAATTTGTTGGAACAAAAAAAATGGATGTCGGATATAACTTTAAAAACTTTGAAAGAAGAGCTTAAAACAGAACCTATTTGCGGAACCTATTTTGAAGTAGGTCCTGATAAGTTGGATTATCTGTCAAAGATTTATTATTATAATGCCTCTAGTAATGATAATGATTTCTTTACATGCCGAAATAATAGTAAGTTCTATAACTTATGTGCTCCCAAATATGCAGGTACTATTCATAAGGCTACTGAATTGAATTATTTTTGGTGTAGAGGTAAAGAATGCTTTAAAAATAATTTAGATTATCAAAATATTGAAAAATGTTATGACTATAAAGATTATACATTGTTACATATAGCAGAAATATTAGGTTATAAACTTATAACGACAAAACCAGGGGGCTACGAATCTATGGTGATAGTTAGAAATTATATAGCACAGATTATGAAGTCTGTAAAAAAATTTAATAGACTAAAATGTCGAGAGTGTGGTCATTTATTATTTATTTATAAGGAAGGTTCATATAATCAGCATACAAAATACGAATGTATTAATAGTTTATGTTCTGAATATAGGAAAGAAGTATATTTAAATTATTGCTATAAATGTAAGAAAGGATTGATTGACTCAAGAGATACGGCACAATGTGATAATCATTGGTATGTGTGCCCATCATGTTTATCATGTTGTGATGATAATTTGATAGAAAGATTAATTCAAAGAGATTTATTATATAAAAAATCATCTAAATGGCTTGCAATGAGGGGAAAAGGTCATAATGATAAGAATATGTATTTTTGTCCTTCATGTGGTACATTGCTTACCAATAATGGAGATATATATTATTGTGATACTTGTAATAAGAAGTGGGTGAAAAATAATGAAACAATGGATATTTAGTAAGTTAAGATAATGCAAACTCTTCCTGTCAATTTTAGGTTTGTTCACAGGAAGAGTTTGCTGTTTTTATAAATCTTCAGTGTCATTTTATTAAATGTGTACGAAACAGAGTAACTGGTTACTTTTTGTTTGTCCAGTTGCAGAAGGGGCAGGTGCTTTTACAGAGTTACTGTGAAGGCTTTACGCTTCTGGTTGTTCAGCAGCTCGCTAGTCCTGTGCATTAACATTGGGACAGACTTGCTTGGGCGTTATTTTTTTACGGCTTCAACAGTCTTGCCAGTCTTCTATATTACTACTGTGACGTACTTGCTTCAGTATTACTCTTCGAATTGTTTCAACAGCTCCTTGCACCTTTGTACATGCTTTTTATACTGAAACAGCGTGTTTGCAATGGCGAGAATGATGAAAACAATACCCGATACGGTGATGAGCTGAACGGCAGCGGGGTTGTCTGCACGGGCATACAGATGCATAAAGATATAGGTAAGCATCACGATCAGAGGAATAATGCTTCCGATGAGCGCCCAGTCATAGAACTTGCGATAGCCGGCAATTTTTTCCGTCACCGTCCGTACATCGTCGTTCAGCAGATCGTCCATTCCCAGTTTCCGGCTGACCCACAGGCTGATTCCCAGGTCGGCCAGTGCCCATAACGATACCAGTATTCCGAACAGTATCGGAAAATTCGTATTCAGACAGATAATCATAACCGCAGGTATAGTCAGTATATCGAGCCACATTCTGCTTTTGATTTCCTTGCTGACAGCCAGTGCAGGCTGCTTTCTGATAGATTTGAAAAACTTTTCGTTCAGGGCATCCTGTTTTTTCAGCTCCTTCTTGAGTGTGTTGTATTCCGATTTCAGAATCTGAAGTTCTTGTTCAATATCAATTTCCATACGATTCTTTTTTTAGATGTTAGACATTTTTTTCAACAGCTCCTTGATGCGGACCAACTTGAATGAAACGTTTTTGACAGAAATACCTAGGATAGCGCCAATCTCATCGTAACTCAGGCCTTCGAGCCACAACAGGACAACGCTTCTGTCAACCAGTCCCAATGCGTTGATTCGTGCATAAAGTTGCTTTATTTGCAGATTTTTTTCAAGATTGCTGCTAGTGTGAAGGTCGATACCTAAAGTCAGCCGTTCCTGTTCTTTCTTCTGTTTGTTATGAAAGTTGATACAGTAGTTCAGGCTGACACGATAGATCCAGGTTTTTATGTCACTTTTTCCTTTAAAGGCATCAAAGCCCTTCCACAGTCTGACCAGAATTTCCTGGTACAGATCGTTTACCTCGTCTGTATTGTCTGAAAACATGTGGCAGACGGTGTAAATAGTCCGTTCATACATTCGGATGATTTCCGTAAATTGCTGTTCTTTCGTATCCATTTTATTTCTTGTTTCTATTTGTTAGACCGTAAACCGGCTTAAAAACTATACGCTTGCAGCAATTTTTTTTTGAATGATGTATCATATGGATGGCATGGGTTTGAATACAGTATTTCAGTACGTCATCGGTATAGCGTAAGAAACTACTACTGTTCTTACACCGGCCTGTGGGTATTGTTTTTGATAATATTCCGTAAGGTCGAGATACAGATACGGAGTGATAAGCGTTGTGTTTTCGGATTTTGTCTGTGCTCCTCTGACGAGAAAGACGTCGAATGGAGGATAGGATGTTTCATTTCCTGATTCATCCAGGAACGTCCATTCCATATACCCTGATATGCTTCCCTTGCCAGATAACGGCAGAAGTTTGTAAGATTCGGGAATAGATCCGTCAGGTAATTGAATCCGTCAGACCAGCCGACACCCGGTATCTGTTGAGAAGCTACCGTCAGGAGATATTCCTTGTAGTCTGTAATTTGTCTGCCTTCTTCATCTTCATTATTGCAGCCGGTGAGATTGAGTGTGCACAGGAATAACATCAGTATTCCCCATAATTTTTTTGTCTTCATATTACTTTGATTTATAGTTCTGTGTCTGAATTTGAATTTCTGTAAAGAAACTCGTATGGTCATGAGACTTTTTGCGTATTGATATATATGTTTTTATGTGACGAAGCAAATATACTATAAAACAAATTGAAAATGATTCTTTTGATGCTAATGTGTTTAAAAACGGGATTATTGTATGAGATATCTTTTTCCTCTGTTTGAGTGTGAGATTGAAACAATGATGCTTAAAACAAAATATTATAGGAAAAAAGATTATTTTATAATCATAATTGTATATTTGGTGATGAGTTTACTTTATATTAATAAACGGCAAATTATTATATATTGATTTTATTTATTGGGATATGAAGACAACGTTTTTATGGAGTGTATGTATTTTCTTGTTATGCCTGCTCGGTTTGAACGGGTGCAGCAGTGACACAGACGAACCGGCAACTGAAGTTTACCATCTCTCGTTCGAGAAAGATTATTACGAATGTCCTTTGATAGGGACCAAGAGTATCATGGTACGAGGGGGAAACAGAGATTATGACGTGGAAGTGGCGAATCCTGAAATTATGGAGGTAACAGTCGATTTGTCGAGTCCGGTCGGGATGGGCAGCCTGCGTATAGTTCCCAGACAAAAAGGGAAAACAATGGTTACGGTGAAAGATAATGTTACCCATGAAACCGTTAGTCTGGAAATAAAGATAGTAGACGCTTATCTGAATCTTTTGGTAGCCAATCCGGTACATGAACCTTACGCTCAGGGTGATGAACTTTTCCTGATAAATAATGAGGATAGAGATTTCTATTTGTACGACGAAAACTGGCAGCTACGTGATAGTGGCAGTTATAAGTTTTATGTCGACGGTGAAACTCCTTTTCTGGAACTGACGTTTGCAAAGGGTACGGACGGGAAAAAGATCCGTCTGTACGATATATCTTTGACAAACCAGCAGATGTTTGCTGTAATAAAGTCGTTGTTGGGATGGGACTGGAGAGAGTATATGAACGGTGGGGCAGTCACTCGGGAAGTGTCGCCTATTGTCATGCACGCTACGGATACTGAAACCGGTGCCGACTGCTATTTTATGGTCCAAACACACAGTATGCCCGAACATGTGCTCAACTGAATTGTAATTCCTGAGTTTTTCGATATTCCCCTTGCCATGCCGAACCGGATGGTGAGGGGAATTTTTTTTCATCTTGGGCGAGATATTATTCCGCCTTTTTTTATGGATCGGAAGGTGAAAATACAATGTGTCAGCATGAATACCTTATTTTGTACTTTTTATGCAATATGTGTTTAAAATATGTAAAATATAACTGTTGTTTACTTTCTTCTTGCTAGTTCTAAAGTTATGCGAAGAGGTGGTTGTTGCTTACATTATGATTTATAAATGCTGTTATTTGTATATTTATTTCTAAGTATTGTGCTTGCATGGTGTAAAAATGTTTATTTAGATGAATATTTTTTATATAAAATTAGTTTAAAATAAAAATATCTATTTATATTTGTGGAAACAATAAAAATGGTTTGCGATTATGGAACGTATATGGATTAATTGGAAAGACAATTGCAGAAAGGCATTGTCCTCTGTTGTGGCATTTTTGCTGGTTTTGGTAATGTATGGATGTTCTGGTAATTCTTCTGATGAACCCGAGTCAGAAATGCTGGTCTTGAACGCTACTTCACTCCTGATTGAAGCGGATGGAGCAGATGTAACAGAATTTACTGTAACAAAAGGTAATCAGGATGTAACTGCTGCTGCAGAAATCTTGCAGGATGGAAAGGTTTTTTCTGGAACTCGTTTCTATACAGATACTGAAGGTGAATATAAATTCTCAGCTCGCTATAACGGTGAAACTTCTGCTGAAATTGTAGTACGTGCTACCAAATCGGAAAATCTCGTTATGCCTGCCGATCCGGAACCGGAGCGTTATGAAGGATTTGTGAAACGTGTACTGTTATTGCAGGCTACAGGTACCTGGTGTGGATATTGTCCGCTTGTAATGAGTGGAATCAAGACATACAGTGACACTTATTCAGACGGACTGGCTGTCTTCGCGGCTGCTCATAACGGTGATGGAATGTCTAATGATTTCAGCAATAAGGTCATCAACTGGTTGAGCGTATCTGGATTCCCGACATTAAATGTTAACCTGATACCGGGTACAACTATTTCTTATGTTTCTGAAGGAAATGTGGGTGAACAGAATGCCGGACTTATCAGACAGGCAGTAGAAGAATATACAGCAAAAGAGGCTAAAAGTGCTATTGCGGCTGTGGTACGTGCTGATAAGGCTTCCAATAAGGTAGAGGTTGAAGCTAAGATAAAGATAGCCGAAGGTGGCAGTTACCGTGTGGCTGCCTGGTTGCTTGAAGATGGCATTTATGATAATACTCAGGAAAACTATCTCGGCCTGGAAGGTGATTTTTATACACACAATAATGTATTGCGTCAGTCAAGCGCATCGCTTGCTTTCGGTGATAAGCTGGGTGATTCACTTCCGGCAGGTTCCACTGAAGACTATTCATGCAGTTTTACACTGTCATCCGAAAAGATGGATAACTGCCGTGTGGTTATCATGGTTACAGCTCCGGAAGGTGGCGTGTTTGCTGTAGACAATGTAGTGATGTGTCCGCTTAATGATAAGGTTGGATTTGAGTACAAATAATAAGCTGTATGCGATATCTGTTTTTTAAAATACAGCTCTTGTTGTTTGTTCTCTGTGCAATGGCTTCCTGTAGTGACAGCAATGATGAACCGACTGTACAGGAACCGTTTCTGGAAATAACTCCATCGGGGGGAGAGGAAATCTCCTCCGAGGGAGGTAAGCTGACACTTACGGTAAAAAGTAATGTTGACTGGGAAGTGACAAGCGACCAGTATTGGTGCAAGGTGACTGCCGGAGATGCATTGACAGGCAATCAGACACTCAATTTGGAAGTCGAGGAGAACTTGTCGCAAAATTCTCGTCAGGCTACACTCAGTTTTACTTATTCTGCTACGGACGGATCTCATACCAGTGAGGTAACTGTGCTTCAGAAAGGACAGGAGTTTGTTGCAGGAGGAACTTACAAGATTCCCGTGGTGTTTCATGTATTGTATTCCAACCGGAACATGCCTACACAGTATGTTCGTGAAGGACACTTGCAGACAGTGCTCGATGAGGTGAATAAACTGTATAGCGAGTGCAGTCAGGATCTGAAACTGGAATTTGTCATGGCAACAGTTGATCCGGATGGTAATCTGATGGAAGAACCGGGAGTGGACCGTATACCTTGGGCTTCTATTCCTATTGATTGTGAAAAGTTCATGTCTAGTTCAGATGATAAATATCTCGACCTGATATGGAATCCGGATGAGTATATGAATATTATGTTGTATAAATTCAGTAATAGTGCCATTGCCGGTATTGCACAGTTCCCCTTCCTGCTGGCTCCAGATTATTTGGAAGGTTGTGAAATCTGGACAGGAGGAGCGCTCTCTCAGGAAAACCTGAATCGTCCGCAGTGCATATCTGTGAATAGTGACTATGTATACAACATGGTATCGCTGACACCTGAAACACCTGATGGTGACGATGGATGTGTAGCTATGACCATAGCGCACGAACTGGGACATTATCTGGGATTGCGTCATGTCTTTTCTGAATCTCTTTGGGGATGCCGTGATACTGATTACTGCGATGATACTCCTACCTACGACAGATCTGCTTACGAAAAGCTGGTAGCTACCTATTTGGGCACTTCCAACTTTAAAGATTATTTGGATGAACTGATACAGAGAGAGAGTTGCACCGACGGTAGTGTATTCGTATCGGACAATATTATGGATTACTCTATTTCGTACTCCAATAAGTTTACGTCCGATCAGGCTGAACGCATACGTTATATTCTTGAAAAAGGTGTATTCGTTCCCGGTCCTAAAAACAGAACGAATGAAACCAAGTCGAGAAGTATCGGAAAGCTTGATTTACCTATGACTATAATGAAATGAGAAAATGTTATTAATTAAAAATTGCTTATGAAAAAGTTTATGAAATGGATGCCGATATCTATGATGATATTGGGTAGTATGTTTATGTTTGCTGCATGTAGTGACGATAACGAACCTACAACACCGGAAGAACCCGGAACAGAAACTCCCGGAGCAAAGGTCAGCATTCAGTTGGGTTATGAAAGTATTGAGGTAGAAGCTGCCGGAGGTTCTGCTGAAGTTACTTATACGCTGAAAAATGCAGGTACAAACCCGAAAATAAGCGGAACTTCTGATCAGGACTGGATTACAGACATTCAGGCTGCCGACGGTAAGGTTACCATGTCTGTTGCTGCAAATACTGAAACTGCAGACCGTACAGCTAAAGTAACATTGACTTATTCTGATGATGAGAAAAATGCTGCATCTGCCGAATTGACCGTTACACAGGGAGCTAAGGCAGAAGAAAAGTTCACTATCACAATTCCTGGAGAATGTGGTTCTACATGGATTCCGTTCGAAATCCAGCCAAAAGACCAGTCAGCTCAATACTTCCTTAACATTCGTCCGGCTGAAGAAATGGAAGGATTTGTAAGTGATGAGGCTTTGTTTAACTCCGATATGAGTACATACCAGCAACTGGCAGATCAGTACGGAATGTCTCTAAATGATGTATTGATAGCAACAAACGCTCTTGTAAGCGGTCCGCTGGAAGATTACCTCTTCCCTAAATTGTCACCGTCTACTGAATATTGCATCTATTGCTACGGAGTAGAAAACGGAAAACTGGTTGCTCCTGTATCAAAGGTTAACGCTGCTACAACTGCTGCTGCACCGGTAGATAATCAGATTACCATTGATGTGACGAATAAAGTAGCATCTACTGTTGTATTCACTGTGAAGACTACTACTTTCGATGCTTATGCCTTAGGTGTATTTGATGGCGCTGCAAGTGATGCTGATATGGAAACAGCTTTGATGGGAGAAGGTGTAAGTATTTATGCTGGAAGTCAGCAATTACCACTCGATGCTTCTTTGGAAGTTGGTAAGGAATATGCAATTGCTGCTATCGGACGCGCTGGCAATACAGCAACAACTAAGTTGTTTGTTACTAGATTTACGGCAGAAGAAGGTCAGGTGGTTGAAAACTTGACGTTGGACATTACTGCATTAGCTTTCGACGGTGATGAAATGGCGGCTCATTTGGGTAGTGACGAACTGAAAGGAAATGCATTGTTGTTCGATCATATCGAAACTAACGGAACATACACATTCACTTATCCGTTTACAACTGACGAGTTGGCTGATTTGAGATCTCAGTTTGAAGAACAGAATCCGGGTGTGGAATTTACAGATGAAGAATTCTATGGTGTATTGATAAATACTTTTGTTTCTTACTGTTCTACAGATAGAACTTCGTTGTGGTTTGCTTCAGAAGGAAGTTGGATGGTACTTAGTATGACTATTGATGAAGCTATGCAGAATTATAAAGTGGGTGCTGCTGCTATTGAGGTAAATGAAAGTACTTATTCACCGGTTGAAGAAATCGATAAGTATTTAGGTACAAACGCTTCGAAGGTACTTGTTAAGAAAGCTGGTAACTTAGATGTGAAGAAGACTGTTGCAATGATGAAGAAGTATATGGATAGCAAGTCTACTTATTCATTCAAGACTTCTATAAAAGATATGTCTAAGATCAGATCAATGAAGGAGTAATCTTTTGGGATATTACTTGCATGGCTTTGTCCGGAATGTTTCTGGACAAAGTTCATAAGAGAAGATAAGGAAAACGTTCCGTCAGGCTTATAAGGCTTGGCGGAACGTTCTTTTTTATGTACTCATAGGTATACAGGTCGTGAGAAAAGATCTGTAATAGTTTCTTCACACGAATCACACGGTTTCTTTACATCGCGTTTATGTGGGTGTAATACCCGGCTTTTACTTTTGTTGCGTCAATTTAGAAACACTTAACTAAAGAATATGATGACAACAAAATTTAAACAGTTCTTATTGTTTTTTATGGTCTTGCTGCTTTCGGCAGGACAAGTGATGGCTCAGGACAACCGGGCTGTCATTTCGGGTATTGTAACCGATGAAACCGGAATGGGGGTTATCGGAGCTGCTATTCAGGTAAAGAATGAATCAACCGGATTTAATACCGGTTCTATTACAAATGAAAATGGTGAATATACCATCAAGCAGTTACCGCTGGGTGGACCATACAGTATAACGGTAACTTACGTAGGCTATGGCGATCAGAAGAAAACTGGATATACGCTGAATCAGGGAGATTTGCTCCGACTGGATTTTCAGTTGAAAGAAGAGAGTGTAGTGATGGAGGCGGTAGAAGTAGTTGCAAATTCATTGAAGAATACTATTGCCACTACCGGAGCTGCTACTTCCGTTACGGAACGCGACCTGGCAAAGCTTCCCGTAAACGGACGTAACTTTACTTCGCTGGTAGATCTTTCTCCACTTAGTACCGGCTCCAGCCTGTCAGGACAGCTTGCATCGTCTACCAACTATACCATCGACGGTATGACGGCAAAGAATCCGACTTCGGGAGGTAGTACGACAAGCCGAAACGGTGTGCCGTATGCTATTTCTATGGAGGCTATCCGTGAGTTTAAGGTGGTAACCAATCAGTACGATGTGACCAACGGACGTGCCGGAGGTGGTACGGTGAGTACAGTTACCAAGTCGGGTACCAATACGCTGACCGGTAGCGCGTTTACTTTTGCCCGTGCCAACTGGTTGTCCAGCCCGTATGATATCCGCGGAAACAAGCGCGACAATGACTTCTCTACTTATCAGTTTGGTGCTTCACTGGGAGGTGCGCTGGTAAAAGACCGTGCTCACTTCTTCATTGCATGGGATCATCAGGCAGACTCTCGTCCGCTGTATATTGCCGATATCCAGAGTGCTGCCGATGAAAAACGTTATAGTCTGACCACAGACGTACGCGACCGTTTCTTACAAATTGCACGCGATAAATATGGAGTATCATCCAATCCTCAGTTTGGTGCTTTCGATAAGAAGCAAAGCACTGATGCCGTATTTGCCCGTTTAGACTGGCAGATCAATGCTACCAATCTTTTGACGTTTACAGATAACTTTGTAAACGATATGAATAATCTGGGATTGGGGGACAATACCTCTATCTGTCTGTACGAAACTTATGGTAATGTACATTCGCTGAACAACAGTGCCATGGCTACCTTGCGTTCGGTAGTAGGTCCGAAAGGAACCAATGAACTGAAGTTGCAGCACCTTTATACGCTGGAAGAATCTATGCCGGGCGATGAGTTGCCTTCTTCCAATATTCCCCGAGCTATTGTCAGCAATGTAGAATCTCAGATTGACGGTAAGACGGCTACTACCAGCATTCAGTTGGGAGGACAGCGTTATTGCCCTGAAAACTTCTACAATCATGTGCTTCAGCTTGTCGATAATTTCTACTACAATACAAACAAAATCAATTATACGTTTGGAGTAGACATGATGTATACACACATGAACTCACGCTATGGTAGTGAAACGAACGGACGTTTCTACTTCAACGGACTGGACGCTTTCGACAATCTGGAACCGTACCGTTACGTTCGTGAACTGTATCTTACTCCCGACGACCGTGTGAAACAAAACATTCTGAATGCCGGTGCTTATGCACAGTTGCAGACTAAGCTTTTCCCGGGATTTGAACTGATTGCCGGCTTGCGTCTGGATAATGCTACTTATTTCAACAAGGGTACGTTCAATCAGACTGTATACGATGAATTGGGATTGAGAACAGACAATGGCTTGTCTACTTTCCAGGTTCAGCCGCGTTTGCAGTTTACCTGGGATATCAATGACAAACATAAAGATATCATCCGTGCCGGTGCTGGTATCTTTGCTTCCGATATCAACAACTATGCCATGATCAACAACATGGTGTTCGACGGTACACGTACTGCTTCGCTGGATATTACACTTGACAAAACAGCTTCCAACTATCAGGAAATGCTGAACCTCATCCGTCCGGATTTCCCTTCGTACCGCAAGGATCCGTCTACAGCACCGGGAGCCGAACTTTTCAATAACCCGAATGTGGAAAAACTTTCTACCATTAACATGAATGGTGCTGACTGTAAGGTGCCGGTTATCTATAAGGCTAACCTCTCGTATACACATTTCTTCAGCGACCGCCTGAAAATGAGTGTAGCCGGATATATGACACTGGGACGCAACAACTATATGTATGTAGACCGTAACATGGTGGATGAACCGTACTTCCGTATCGCTTCCGAAGGAAACCGTGGAGTGTATGTCCCTGCAAATACGATCGACGATAAGGGGGTAGCCGACTGGAAAGAGAGCAGAAAGAGCGACAAGGTAGGACGTGTGCTCGAAATGGTAAGTGAAGGTAAGGTTAATCAGTTTGCTTTCGTTATCGACGGTACATGGCGTTATTTCAAGGATGGAGAACTTTCATTCAGCTATACATGGAACGATACAAAAGACAATACTTCTTACAACGGTAACGTGGCAAACTCGGCTACACTTTCTCAGATGGTTGTAGACGATCCGCGTGACTTGAGCCAGATGAGCTATTCAAGCAATCAGTTCCGTCATAAAGTGGTAGTATATGGTACAGCTCCTACTTTCTGGGGAATCAGTGTGGGTGCACGCTTCTCAGGTATCGGCGGTACACGCTATTCACTCATCGTAGGTGGAAATGTGAACGGTGACTTTGTCGATTCAAATGATTTGGCTTATATTTACGATCCGAACGATCCGAATACTCCGCAGTATCTGAAAGACGGTATTAACAATATTCTTTCTAATCCGGATGTAGAGGAAAGTACAAAAGATTATATTCGCAAGAGTTTCGGAAAGGTAGCCGAACGTAACGGTGGAGTAAACGGATTCTACGGTACACTCGACTTGCGTCTGGCTAAGAAATTCCAGTTCTACAAGAAACACAGTCTGGAACTCTCGGTCGATATATTCAACGTACTGAATATGCTGAACAAGGACTGGGGTGCAGGACATAACTTGGGAGCTCAGAAGATTTATACCATCAAGAGCTTCGATAAGGAGAAAAAAGAGTATGTATACAATGTCAATGCAAATACCGGTGTGTCTAGTCTGAACGGTACTCCTTATCAGGTTCAGATCGGGTTGAGATATGCGTTCTGATAAACAAACTGAAAATAAATAACGATGATTATGAAAACAAGAAATTTACTGATGGCTTGTGCCTGTGCACTCTTTACACTGGCAGGTCAGGCTCAGACACAGGTGATCGCTCACCGCGGATTCTGGAAAGCAGAAGGTTCGGCACAGAATTCTATTGCAGGATTGAAAAAAGCTGCCGAAGCTAAAGTATATGGTTCTGAATTTGACGTACAGCTCACAGCCGACGGAGTGGTGGTAGTAAACCACGATGATGCGATAGACGGACTGGTTATCGGTGAAACGGCTTACGATAAGCTGAAGGACCTGAAACTGAAGAACGGTGAGAAACTTCCTACGCTTGCCGATTATCTGGAAGCCGGAAAGAAATTGCCGGATGTACAGCTGATTCTGGAAATCAAGCCTCATAAAACAAAGGCACAGGAAGACCAGATTGCAGAAACTACTGTAAAAATGGTAAAGGAATACGGATTGGAAAAGCAGGTGGAATATATCTCATTCAGCATGAATATCTGTGAGCAGCTTGCTCGTCTTACTCCCAAATCGGAAATCGCTTATCTGAAGAGTGACATCGCTCCCAAGGACGTAAAGGCAAAGGGTGCTAATGGCATAGACTATCATTATAAAGCATTCGAAAAACATCCGGAATGGGTGAAAGAGGCTCACGAACTGGGCATGAAGGTTAATGTCTGGACTGTGAACAATGAGAAAGATATGAAAAAGATGATAGACCTGAATGTAGATTATATCACGACCGACCAACCTTTGGAAGCTGCTGCTCTGGTGGCAGGAAAGTAATGGCGGAAGCATGGATTGCTCCGATTGTAACCGATTCTAAATAATATTATCACACACAGGAAATAGGGATGTAACATGACATCCCTATTTTTGTATCGTCAAACTAAAAGCAGAAAAACAATGAAAACAACATTTGTGAAAAGCATTATTTTAGGATTGTTTGCTATGGCTTCCGTTGCAACCGTACAGGCTGAAGAGGCCGGTAAAGAGGCTGTCGGTAAAGAAAGCAGTGCTACGGTTAAGGTGCTGGTAGTAGGACTCGACAATGTCAGCTCGAACTACTTTCCTGAAAGCATGATTACTGAAGAAACGGGTATTCCGGAAGACAGTATCGGCGATACTTACAACCGGATTATTACGGACAATATCATCCATGCAAACAAGAATAAGGAATTTGCATTTATCTCTTCAGAGAAATTTGCTGATGCAGAGAAGTTGTTGGGTGACATACAGGTGAGTGGAGAAAATGAAGAGAGTTATGCTAATGTGAGCCAGATAGACAGCCAGAATTACAAGCAGCTGCTGGACGAAGCGCATGCCGATTATGTATTGTTCCTGAACCAGCATTATTTGAAGTGGCAGGAAAAACCTTTGCGCACATTGTTCCACTTTGTGAGCTACTCGCTTTACGACAAAAACCAGAAAGAAGTGACGAAAGGTAACAATTACTTTACTTGCATGAATCTGGAAAAAGCTGACAAACTGAGCAAGGCTAGCCGCAAAAGTTCATCGAAAATTGCATCAACTATCATAAAAAGCATCGATAAATAGTAGGCACGATATCGAGTTTCCGAAATATACACAACAAAAATGCCGCAGGTCGTACGTGGAGTATCGCCTGCGGCTCTCTTTTTATATAGACGTATATCGTTTCGGGTTGTATTACAGCGTAAGTGGAATACCCCGGTAGAAATCGAGTATCTTGGTGCGGAACAGGTAGTCGTATTTGGCCTGAAGACGGTCGGAAACGGCTTTCATCCAGGCCGTACGCGATTCGTTGTACTCCGTAGCGTTTGCCTTGCCGTTGGTGTACTTCTCTTTCATCAGCAGGAAGGAAGCCTGTGCCGCTTCGTCGGCTGTAAGGCTGCTGTGATACTGGGTTTCGGCGTTTACGGCATTGTAGTACGCTTGCTGTATTTCTTTGTAGAGGGTCTTTTTACTTTCCTCCAGTTGCCAGTAGTATGTATGTTGCTGGATACGGGCGCTGCGTACGCGGTTACGGGTTTCAAAACGGTTGAAGATAGGAACGCTGAGCGAGAAACCGATATACTGGCTGAAGTTGTCGCGCAACTGTGAACCGAAATTACCGTTCTCCATGCCCGATACATTATAGAAATTGGTACTGATACCTGCTCCGAAGCTGAGTTGCGGATAATAGGCTCCCTTAGCCATGCGGATGCTCTTTTCTGCTCCCTCCAGCCGGTACTGTGCTGCTTTGACGGAAGGTTTGGTCAGAACTGCTTCGGCATATACCTCGGTCGGTGATGTCTGTATCTTGAGGCCGGCAATGGAGTCGGTAGCCGGTGATACGATAGCGAAGTCATCGGGAGAGGGAAGCTCCAGCAGTTGGCTCAGGTCGAGCAGCGAAAGACGCCGGTTGTTTTCCGCCTGTACGGCTGATAGTTCGTCTTGTGCCACACGAGCCTTGGCTTCATACCACTCGGCTTGCGAAGCCTTTCCGTTTTTGTAGAAAGCTGTTTTCTGCTCCAGCATTTCCTTGCTCAGCGCAAGCTGTTCGTTGGCTACTTTCACCAGTTCTTCATTGAAAAGCACTTGCAGGTAGGCCGAAGCTACCTGTATGCTGATATCTTCTTTGGCTTTGTTCAGGTCTTCCATTGCCGCTTGCAGATTCAGTTTCGAGAGTGCTACGTTGTTTATTTTCTGAAGTCCGCTGAACAGTGGAATGCTGGTACTCAGGTTCAGTCCCGTATTTTGGGTGTTGAGGCTCTGATAGGTATTGTCTGCCTGAAGACTCCGGCCGAAATTGAATGAGTGCGATGCGCTTCCGTTCAGGTCGGGCAGGAAGCTGTTTTTGGCTGTGCTCAACTCTACTTTACTCTGCTCGCGCTGGGCTTCCTGTAGCTTGATGGTCAGATTGTTTGCAATGGCATGGTCGATACATTGCTTCAAGTCCCATTTCTGCTGGGCATAAGCCGGCATTGTGACAACGGAAGCTATGATAAATAATTGTTTCAGTTTCATGATTGCATAAAGATTAGTCTTCGTGTTTCAGTCCGCGGACAAGTTCGCCGGCACTGACACCTTGTTTGATTTCCATTTTGATTCCGTCGCTGATACCGGTCTTGACAGCACGGCGTACGAACTTCTGTTGCGGAACACTGTCGGTCAGTACGTAGACAAAGGCAGAATCTCCCGAAAATTCCAGTGTGCTTTCCGGTACAGCCAATACATTATCTGCACGCTGAAGCTCCATTTCGGCATTGGCACTGTAGCCCGAACGGATGGTGACACTGTCGGGAACGGTAATGGCTGCCTTGATTTCAAACTGGTTGGCTCCGTTGTTTTCTACGCTCTTGGGCGAGATATATTCCAGTATGGCATCGAATTTCATGTTCTGCAAGGCTCCCAGAGTGATTTTTACGGGGATTCCCTCACGGATATGTCCTACTTCCGTTTCGTCTACGTTGCCACGGAAAATCAGGTCGCTCATATCGGCTACGGTGGCGATGGTCGTACCGTCATTGAATGTGTTACTCATGATAACCGAGTTTCCCACCTTGATAGGTACGTCCAGTATCAGACCGTCGATGGTAGAACGGATAAGAGTGCTGCTGAACGAAGCACTGTTTTTGGTGATACCTTCTTTTACAATCTCCAGATTATCTTTGGCTGCCTGAATCTCTTCACGTGCCTGACGGGCAGCCAGCAGTGTCTTTTCGTATTCCTCGTTGCTTACCAGCTTATCGTTGTAAAGCTTTTCCATACGTGTCAGGTCGGTTTCTGCCTGACGTCCGTTCATTTCTGCCAGGCGGACACGGCTTTCGGCAGAGTTCAGTTGTCCCAGTTCGGGGATAACCTTTACTTTGGCTATGACTTCACCTTTCTTTACTTTCTCGCCCGCTTCTTTGTATACTTCGGCAATGATACCCGAAATCTGCGGCTTGATCTGTACCTCGTCGCGCGGTTCAATCTTTCCCGTTGCTACGGTAGTCTGTACCAGATTGGTGGTTTCTACTTTCTGAATGTCGTACTTCGTGTCTTTAGGCTGTGACTTCTGATACAGGAAAACGAATGTTCCTATAAATATCAGTGCGATGAGCACCAATATGCCTATTTTGATATACTTCTTCATATAAATTGGTTTATGTTTTTATTTCTTCATTACTAACAGCAGGTAAGCGTTTATTCGTCGCGTATCGCCTCTATCGGTTTGATAGCCATGGCGCGGTAAGCAGGAATCAGTCCTGCAAGCAGTCCCAGAACAACGAGCAGGATGCAAGCTCCGACAGCCTGCCAGAAACTGATAAGGAAATGTGCTGGAAGTCCCGGTTCCGAAGTGGACGTTTCTACAATGTTGAGCAGGAAGACGGCAAACGATATGCCCGCCATACCGGCCAGCGTAGTAAGTACCATACTTTCCAGCAGAATCTGTTGCAGAATGTCGTCGGGACGTGCACCGATGGCGCGGCGGATACCGATTTCAGTTGTCCGTTCCTTGACGGTTATCATCATGATATTGCTGACTCCGATGGCTCCGGCAAGCAGTGTACCCAGTCCTACGAGCCATCCCAGCATCCGGATGCCCGTAAACAGGTTGTCCATCATGCTGAACATTGCTTCTGCATTTACACGGATGACAGCCTGTTCATCGTCGGGATGAATGGCGTGTGCCAGCTTGATGATACGCTCTACATCCTTTTCTACCTGACTGATGGAATATCCTTTCTTGGCTGTATATCCCAGCATGTCGATTTGCTTGCCACGGTTATAGTTCTGCTGCATGGTGGTGAACGGGATAACCACCGAGGTTTCCGACTGTCCGTTGACCGACATGTTGCCTGTAGCCTCGTTTACGCCTACTACACGGTAATAGATGCCATTTATCTCAATGAATTGTCCGCACGGATTGTCTTTCTTGGGAAAGAGCGTTTCGTAGATACGCTTCCCGATGACACATACCTTCCGGCGGTCGCGTATGTCGGTTTCGTTCAGCGAACGTCCCATACGGATAATCGGTTCTTCTATCTTGTCGTATTCCGGATAAAGTCCTTTCAGGGTTCCCGATAGCGTGTATTCCTCGCGTACGATATTTACTCCCCATTGTGCGATGGTGGCAGTCACCACATCGATGCCTGGCACAGAGTTGCGTATGCGTTCCACATCCTGATTTTCCATGTTCCACCACCTTCCCTGCTGAAAACCCTTGTAGGCTTTCGAGGTCTTGTTTGTCGCCATAAAGCCGGAATTGGTGGCGAATCCCTGAAACTGGCGTGAAAGCATGTCCTGCATACCCTGAGCTCCGCCCATGAGGGCAACCAGCATGAATATTCCCCAAAAGATACCGAAGGCAGTAAGCACGCTTCGTGTCTTATTACGTGTAATGGTAAGGAGGATTTCCTCCCAGGTGTCAAAATCTACTCTTCTCATGTCAGTCTGCTCTTAATGCTTCAATAGGACGGATACGGGCTGCCTTACGTGCCGGAAAGAGTCCGGCAAGCGTACCGGCGATTATCAGTGTGAGTGTGGCCTGAACAGCTATGCTGAGGTCTACTGTCGGGTTTTCGAAAACCGTTACGCTGAACACACCCGCATCGACGGTCTGTCTGCCTGCTATCTGATTCATATATTCTGTGACGGCAATGCCTGCCACCATGCCGATATAGCCGAAAAAAGTAGTGATGGCCACACTCTCCGAGATAATGAGCCACAGGATAGACATCGGTTTGGCTCCCAGAGCTTTCCGGATGCCGAACTCGTGGGTACGTTCGCGTACGGTGATAAGCATGATATTGCTTACCCCTACGATGCCGCTCAGCAGGGTGAATATACCGATTACCCAGATAGCTATGTGCAGCATACGGGCTGCCGATTCTTGCTGGAGATATTGAGTGAAGCGGTTCCACATCCAGATGGCACTCTGGTCGGTAGGATCGAAGTTTTTGTGGAGCCCCATGGCACGGCGGTAGCTCTGCTCGAATTTCTCATTGGTGACTTCGTCTGTCAGCCCTTGCGTAGTGAATGTCAGGTTGTCTATACTGTCGCCCTTGCCGTATACAAGCTGAAGTGTCGTGAAGGGAACAAGTGCCGAGGGCGAGAAACTGTTCTGGTCGGTGTAGATGCCTATTACCTGATAGGCCACTCCTTGTACATCGATATACTTTCCTATCGCCTGGGTACGTGGAAACAGCATCTTGACAGTCTTTTCGTGCAGTACGATCATCTTCCGGCGTTCCTTCATGTCGCGGTCGTTGATGAAACGTCCCTGTTTCAGTTTTACAGCTTCCAGTTCCGTATAGTTGGGAAAGACGCCCTCCAGCGAAATGGAAACGTGTTCCTTGCCGAAGGTGAGGATGGCGTCGCTCTTGCTGATGCTGGCTCCGGTGGTGATGACTTTATCGGGAAAAGCCTCTGCGGTAAGCTGAAGATCGCTTTCGTTCAGCGAGAGTCTTCGGCCTTCTTTCAGTCCGTTGAACGGTTTCGATGTATATCCCGGATAAATTTTGATAGAGTTCATTTTCATGTTCTGCGATTGTCCCTCGAAAGCATGGATAAGTCCGTTTCCTGCCCCCAGCAATACAATCAGCATGAAAATTCCCCATGCTACGGAAAATCCCGTCAGTATGGTGCGCAGCTTGTTGCGCATGATGGTTCCGTATATTTCCTGTATCAAGTCGGTCATGGCTGGTTCTGTGTGCGTTTATTTCATAAATCCGTTCTTGCCGAAAGGAGATGCATTGTGGTCGATGTTGTCTTCTATCCGCTCTATCACTCCGTCTTTGATGTGGATGATTTTGTTGGTCTGGTTGGCTACTCCGCTTTCGTGCGTCACAACCACGATGGTCAGTCCTTCCTTGTCGTGCAGCTCCTTCAGGATGTTCATTACCTCCACCGACGTCTTGCTGTCGAGTGCACCCGTAGGTTCGTCGGCAAGGATAATCTGAGGTTTCGATATCAGTGCCCGGGCTATGGCCACACGCTGCTTCTGTCCGCCCGAAAGCTCGTTGGGCAGGTGGTGTGCCCATTCCTTCAGTCCCAGCTTGTCGAGATACTCCATAGCCAGTTCGTTTCGTTTCTTTCTGCCCACTCCCTGATAAAACAGCGGCAGTGCCACATTTTCCATGGCATTCTTAAACGAAATCAGGTTGAACGACTGAAAGATGAATCCGATCATGCGGTTCCGGTATTCCGCCGCACGGGTTTCGTTCAGATTTTTTATTAACACATCGTTCAGGTAATACTCGCCCGAATCGTAGTTGTCGAGAATCCCTAATATATTTAGTAAGGTAGACTTTCCCGATCCGGAGGCCCCCATAATAGAAACGAATTCACCTTTCTCGATGCGGAGATCTATGCCTTTCAGCACGTGTAGCGGTGCTCCGTTGTGATATGTCTTGTTGATGCCTTGTAAGCGTATCATGATTAAGATTGATTTGTGTCAGATTACGTGTCGTTAGACGCGGCTAAGATATAAAAAGTTACACGAGGGTTGAATAAACTTATAAAAAAATTTGTTCGGTTTTCTCCGATTGCGTACATTTGCCACATATAACTAACCTTTAACAATTTAATGTCATGACAATAAATATGGAAAAACCCTACGTGGTGGGAATGGACATCGGTGGTACTAATACTGTTTTCGGAGTAGTAGATTCTCGTGGTAATGTATTGGCTTCCGATTCTGTAAAAACACAGCAGTACGCTGAAGTAAACGAATATGTAGACGCTGTATGCAAGAAGCTTCTTCCGTTGCTCCAGCAGTTTGGCGGTGCAGAAAAGATTAAAGGTATGGGAGTAGGTGCTCCTAACGGTAACTATTATAGTGGAACAATCGAATTTGCTCCGAACTTGCCATGGAAGGGAGTTATTCCTTTGGCTGCTATGTTCGAAGAACGTCTGGGTATTCCTACAGCACTTACAAACGATGCAAATGCGGCAGCTATCGGTGAAATGACATACGGTGCAGCACGCGGTCTGAAAGATTTCATCATGATTACATTGGGTACAGGTGTAGGTAGCGGTATCGTTATCAACGGTCAGCTGGTTTACGGTCACGATGGTTTTGCTGGTGAACTTGGCCATGTTGTTGTTGATCCGGCAGGACGTCAGTGCGGATGCGGACGTAAAGGCTGTCTGGAAACTTACTGCTCGGCTACAGGTGTGGCACGTACAGCTCGCGAATTCCTCGTTGCACGTTCTGAACCAAGCTTGTTGAGAAACATCCCGTCAGAAGAAATCCAGTCTAAAGATGTTTACGATGCAGCTGTAAAAGGCGATAAGCTGGCTTTGGAAATTTTCGAATTTACCGGTAAAGTTTTGGGTACTGCATTGGCTAACTTCGTTGCATTCTCTAGCCCTGAAGCAATCATTCTCTTCGGTGGTCTGGCTAAATCGGGTGACTATATCATGAAGCCTATCCAGAAAGCATTGGAAGAAAATGTATTGAATATCTATAAAGGAAAAACAAAATTGCTTCTTTCTCAGTTGAAAGATGCTGATGCTGCCGTACTGGGAGCTAGTGCTTTGGGATGGGAAGTAAGAGAATCATAAGATAGAATATTTTGTATTTTAGCATATTTGGGGTCCGGAAGTCGTGAGATTTCCGGGCTTTTTTTATGCTGATATATATAAAAAAACTTGCCCATGTTTTGTGATAAACGTGGGCAAGTTTTTTATTTTTTTGTACGTTTTTACTTGTCGATTCTGAACCAGTCAACATCTACCCAGCCGCCGTCGTTGGTCTTGATGGCCGGACGTGTGCAGAATGTACCTACTTTGGCACCAATCCATTTGCCTTCTTTCACTTGGAATTCTTTTCCGAACTTGTGGAATTTCTTTCCGTTGGTGCTGTAGCTCAACTGACATTTTACCACCAGGTCGTGTCCGCCTTCGCTCTTGCCGATCTTTTCACCCGTAGTAGTGATTTCGGCACGCAGGTAAATTTCATTACCTTTCAGCGGAAGGGTTTCGTTTACGGTTTCCTGGCCGCCACGATCGGCTTTCTTGCATTCTACCTGAGAGAGGACCAGTCCGTTTTCGGTATTTTCGAGCACGATACCTGCATAGTCCATACCCATAACTACCAGTCCTGTACGTTCGCCTTTGTACTTGGCGATAGGAGAGAACTTCATCTTCATGGTAGCGCTGAAGCTTGGAGCTGGGATTTTTTGCAGTAGCATGTTGGGTACATCCCACAGGCTCTTGTAGTTTTCGGGAACCGGATAAGAATAGAGGCGCAATACTCCATGTTCCTGATCGGCAAAGTACCATTTGTCGTTGATATTGGCATTCCATTGCCATTGCAGGCCCAGTTCGTTTGTATTGAACTCATCGCTTTCCTGCGGGGTACAGATAGGATATGTCTTTCCTACGTTCGGTTTTTTGTAAGTCAGTACAGGTTCGCCACAACCGTCGCCATCCTTGTCTTCACCGATTACAGGCCAGTCGTTTACCCATTTTACCGGTTGCAGGTGAACCAGACGTCCGGCTGCACCCACATCCTGGAAGTGCAGGAACCAGTCTTCTCCGCTTGGAGTATCTACCCAGCCTCCCTGATGAGGTCCGTTGACAGGGCTGTTGCCTTGTGCCAGCACGGTTTTCCATTCATACGGTCCGTATACGTTTTTCGAACGCAGTACGACCTGCCAGCCTGTAGGAACACCACCAGCCGGATGGAAGATATAATAATATCCGTTGCGCTTGTAGAACTTCGGTCCTTCGCAAGTTTCATGTGCCTCATGACCGTCGAAAACGATACGTGACGGACTGATGGTACGGGTAGCATCAGCACTCAGTTCGCATACGGCGATCACACTCTTCAGTCCGGCACGGCTTCCGGCATATGCGTGTGCCAGATATACCCGTCCGTCTTCGTCCCACAGCGGAGTAGTATCAATGATACCTTTGGCAGCCTTTACCAGTACCGGTTCGCACCACGGACCTTTTACGTCTTTAGCCTTTGTCATGAAGATACCCTGATCAGGATCTCCCCAGAATATATAGAATTCACCGTTGTGATGACGGATACACGGAGCCCATACACGGTTGCCATGCTGAGGCGTCACATCTGTATGAGGTGGAAGTGAAGCCGGAACGGCTGCGCTCACGATACTCCAGTTTACCAGATCTTTGGAGTGGAGAATCTGCAAAGCCGGCAGACATCCGAAGCTGGATGAGGTCATGTAGAAGTCATCGCCTACACGGCAAACATCGGGATCGGAGTAATCGGCGTATAGTACCGGATTTTTGTATGTTCCGTCACCCTGGTCGGCAACCCATACCTTCGATACATAGTTTTGTGCCTGTACCGAGGGTACGAGGCAGCTTCCCAGTAAGATTGAGAATACGATTGATTTCATGGATTATGGTTATTTAGTTAATAAATTATTTTGTTCGCATTTGTGTGTTATTCACATCGTCTGACTTTTATAAAATACGTCCGGAGTGCCTGAAACCTCCATTCGCTTTGTCTTTTTTAACTTCTGTGTCCCGATGTGGTGTTTATGTTGTGACTATTTCTTGACGACTGTAATTTTGACCGGTTGTTCCAACGCCTTTTTCCATTCCTGTACGTAGGCAAACCATTTTTCCTTGTCGGGATAACCGAAGGTTTCCTTGCACGAGGTGAATGATGTATAGTAGCGGAACGAACTTTTTCCGGGAGCGCTGATGGTATAAAGGAAGTTTTCCTTGTCGGATGTTTCTTTTACCACATACTTCTTGGGAATATAAGTAGCCAGTCCTACGGTTTCTTTTTTATATTTCACTGTATCGTTTACCGGCCAGTCTGTACCCCAGCTTGCAACCAGTCCGTTATGGTCGGAAAACATGTCGGCGTGTCCTGTAATGTTCTGCACACCGGTACAGAATACTTCCTTATCCAGCGGAGCATCGAACAGTACATCTACCTGTGCATCGCGGTGTCCGGCATACAGTGTATAGCGGTTTATCATGTTCAGTTCCTTGTTCTGATACTGCCAGCCCTTTACCTCTGCATCGACAATGGTACGTACCGGTCCTGAAGCCAGAATACGCTGTCCGCGTACGGCAACCGGTTTGATAAGTGTAGACTGTGTACCGTCCCATCCTCTCAGTGTTCCGGCTCCGCAGCTGCTGTTTACCTTGATGACATCATCGCCGAAGCCGCGCTTCAACTGTTCGTCGGTAGGGTAGAACTGACTTTCTTCCAGCTCCAGACCTTTGTGGAACTTACCGTACAGGTCGGTAGTCTGTTTCTCATTGAAATAAATGCGGTATGCTACCAGCTCACTTTCGAAAGCCGCTCCGTGGTGATGCTGTACGTTGTAAGTGTCCGAAGCACCGTCGGCATAGATGGCATATCCTTTGGCATATTTGTTTTTCTTGGAAGTGCGGAACAACATTTCGGCATACACACGTGCCGGATATGTTTTGTCGCTTTTAAGACTGGATAGTGTGACGTTGAGTGTTTTCTTGCCCGAAGCCGGCAGATTGATGACAAAAGCCAGTTCGTCGGCACGGGTGTCACCGTTCATATCGTCGAGCTGTGAGGGAATTTCGTTTGTCCCGTCGAAAACAGTAGCCGATTTGACAGTAAATCCTGCTCCAAGAGAACTGAGATCGATAACGACAGGCTCGTCCACCTTTTCAGCGTTCCACGGATTTTCAACGATGACTTCTATTTTCTTTTCCTGACCTTGTGCCGATGCACTCAGTCCTCCTGCCAGCAGTGCCAGACAGATTGCAGAGAATGTTTTCATAATATATTCAGCATTTTATCGGTATCCGATAAGCTCCGGATATCAAAGAACTTGTCGGAGTAGTATATGATTTTATAATCGGAAGTTCCGAAAAGGAAGAAAGGATCTGTAAACATGAGAACCAAGCTTGCGTGACTTGAACCGGATGTTTACAGACCCTTCGTCGTTCTTATTTCTGATAACGGAAGGATTCGGGTTAGAATTTATACGATTCTGCCTGGTTTCCTACCTTTTTATATTGTTTGTCGCCTACAGTAACGTTTGTTACATTCTGCATTTTCAGATTGTTTCCACCTTTAGTAGTAATGACTTTCACGTTTTTCAGTGTAGCACCATCTGCACGGTTCAGTATTACGCCGTCTTTAGCATCCGACATGGTTACGTTTTCGATGTGGATATTCTTGATAGGCATTTCCGGCAAACCGTTGAACAAGATAGCACGTCCTACGTTCTTTGCTGTAACGTTTTTGATGAAAATGTCGCGGAAAGCAGGAGTTTCTTCTGTTACGGCAGGAATCTTTTGTTCTGTCGGGTTGTTGTAACCGTCGCCTTCACCCGGAGCATTTCCGCCATAGAACAAGTCGAAAATCAATCCTTCGTTCGGGATGTTGATCATGTTGATGTTGTTGATATGGATGTTTTCTACTACACCACCACGTCCGCGGGTACTCTTGAAACGCAAGCCGACATCAGTTCCCAGGAATGTACAGTTGTCTACGTAGATGTTCTTTACACCACCTGACATTTCGCTACCTACAACGAAACCTCCATGTCCGTGCAGAACTACGTTGTTGCGGATGATGACATTCTGGCAAGGTTCACCACGACGGCGTCCGTCTTCGTCCTTACCCGACTTGATACAGATACCATCGTCGCCGGCATCGAAGCTGCTGTTCTGAATCAGTGCACGGTTGCAAGACTCCAGGTCGAGTGCATCACCATTCTGTGAGTACCAGGGGTTAGATACGCTGATATTGTTGATGGTAATGTCTTCGCAAGAAAGCGGATGCAGACACCAGCTTGGAGAGTTCTTGAAGGTTACGCCTTCCAGCAACACCTTTTTGCACTTGATAAAGCTCAGCAGAACCGGACGCAGCCAGTCGCGTATGCTGTTCCATTCTTCATCGGTATTGATTCCTTCGGGCACATTGAAGTTCTTGCATGCCATAGCTCCTTTGATAGAGCCTTCGCTCGGATACCAGATACGTCCTGATTCATCGAGTACACCACCCGAAGCCACCAGCTTTTTCCATTGGTTGGCAGTCATTTTGTCTTTCTTTACCGGACGCCATGTATCACCGTTTCCGTCCATCACACCTTTTCCGGTGATGGCAACGTTTTCAGCGTTGAGAGCTGATATCGGTGACTGGCAGCGGCGTGTTTCCAGTCCTTCGAATGAAGTTTTGACGATAGGATACTGTGTGTGGTCGGCTGTAAACAGAACCAGTGCGTTTTCTTCCAGATATAAATTGATGTTGCTTTGCAGTACGATAGGACCGGTAAGCCACAGTCCCGCAGGTACGATAACCTTGCCGCCACCCTTTTCGGCTACAGCCTTGATAGCTTTGTCGAAAGCTTCTGTATTGAGCGTAATACCGTCGGATACAGCACCGAATTCAGTAATAGAACGCGAATAATCGGGGAATACCGGCAGCTGAACCTTATTCATCTGAAATGGCAGTTCACTGTAGATGTTATCGGCTTCTGTTGCATTTTTTGCCGTTACACTGTTTGTGTAGCCCAGTGCAAAAGCTGCGATGCATACTGATAAAGCCCATTGTTTTAAGTTGCTAAATGTAATCATGAGCGCTAATATTTATGTTTATCTTGTTGTTCTTTTACTCTATATTAAATAAAGGTGAGGTTTTCTTGAATGTACTTATTATCCTTAGCGCCCGGCAACGTTCTTTCACAGAAGGTTGACAGGCAGGATAATAAAGACCTTTTTTTAACCTAATTTCTAACCTTAATAAATATTATGAAAAACCTCTTGTTGATGTTTACAAAATTAGCAGGTTCGCATGAAAACGATGTGAACATTTTGATTCAATAGGTGAAAAAAATGTGCAATCTTGTGTTTTTATATATGAAAAATTGACAAAAGATGCATTCTTTGGTATGCAGGGGGGAATATTGTTCATTTTTCATAGATTCATGCCTGAAAATGTCAGGATTAACAGAATTGTTTGTATCTTTGCCCCAAATTTATAATAAAAAAAGTATGAGTTATAATTTACTGAAAGGAAAAAGAGGTATTGTTTTTGGTGCTCTGAATGAACAGTCTATTGCATGGAAAGTTGCAGAAAAAGCTGTTGAAGAAGGAGCAGTGATCACTTTGTCCAATACTCCTGTTGCTGTCCGTATGGGAGAAGTTTCTGCATTGGCAGAAAAGCTGAATTGCGAAGTGATTCCGGCAGACGCTACAAGCGTAGAAGATTTGGAAAACGTTTTCAAGCGTTCAATGGAGGTATTGGGAGGTAAAATCGACTTTGTACTGCACTCTATAGGTATGTCACCTAACGTACGTAAGAAACGTACTTACGATGACCTTGACTATGATATGTTGAACAAAACGCTGGATATTTCAGCCGTTTCATTCCATAAGATGATTCAGTCGGCTAAAAAACTGAATGCTATCAACGAATACGGTTCTATCGTTGCACTGAGCTATGTAGCTGCACAGCGTACATTCTACGGTTACAATGATATGGCAGATGCGAAAGCTTTGCTTGAATCTATCGCACGTAGCTTCGGTTACATTTACGGACGCGAACATCACGTACGTATCAATACCATTTCACAGTCGCCTACCATGACTACTGCCGGATCGGGAGTAAAAGGTATGGATAAACTGTTCGACTTCGCCAACCGCATGTCGCCTCTGGGCAATGCTTCGGCTGACGAATGTGCTGACTACTGTATCGTAATGTTCTCTGACCTTACTCGTAAAGTCACTATGCAGAACCTGTTCCACGATGGAGGTTTCTCTAGCGTAGGTATGAGTCTTCGTGCTATGGCTACTTACGAAAAGGGTCTGGATGAATACAAAGACGAAAACGGAAATATTATCTACGGATAATATCTGACGGATAAACTGTTTACATGAGAAAATTTATATTCATATTACTAAGCATCGTCGTACTTGTTTCCTGTCATACAGGAGAGCAAGACGGCGATGTTTTGCTTAATAAGAATATAAAGGTTTTCCGTTACGACCGTCTGCAATTTGAGGCCACGGCAATGAACAGCTTCTCGGCATTGCAGAAAATGAGCCTCGACTGTCCGCGTGCTACCAAGATTCTGATAGAAGATGTGCTTATGCTGGGTACAGTAGACGAGCCGGCTATCAACGAACGCTTGTGTGAGTATTACTCGGACACAATTTTGCTCCGGCTGATGCAGGATGCAACCGAGAAGTTCAAAGATATGACTTCCCTTGAAAAGGGATTTACCGAAGGTTTTCACCGTTTGCGGGAAGAGATACCTTCATTTCCCATACCGGCAGTCTATTCGCAAATCTCAGCACTCAACCAGTCGGTAGTGGTGGGCGATAGCTTGCTGGGCTTCAGCATTGACAAGTACATGGGCGAAGACTATCCGCTTTATCGCCGGTATTATTACGATTATCAGCGCCGGTCGATGAATCCGGACCGGATACTTCCCGACTGTTTTACCTTCTATCTGCTTAGCTTATATCCGTTTGAATGGCGTCCGGGACACCGTTCGCTATACGATGTCATCATGCACCAGGGAAAAATACACTGGGTAGTGCGTAAGGTGCTTAAGATGAAATCGAACGGAGCAATGCTGGGATATAGCAGCGAGGAAGAAGACTGGTGCAAGGAACATGAGAAGGAGATGTGGAAATGGATGAAAGAAAGGGGACATCTCACGAGTACAGACCCGATGCTGATTCGTGCATATACACATTCCGATCCGAGCATGGTACTCAACGGTGAGAAGATTCCGCCGGTAATAGGCTTATGGCTGGGAATGCAGCTTGTAGAAAAATACATGAAGCAACACTCTGACGTGAGTATTGCCACACTGCTGGAACGTACTGATTTCGGCAATCTGACTTTAGACTGAGCTACAAAAATATAGATTATAGACAATCATGGATACAGCATTATATTTGCTGCCGGTGACTCTTGGTGATACTCCGGTAGAAAAAGTCCTTCCTTCGTACAATAGAGAAATCATTCTGCAGATTCGTCATTTTATCGTAGAGGATGTGCGCTCGGCACGCCGCTTCCTGAAAAAAGTGGATCGGGATATCAATATCGACGAACTGACGTTTTATCCGTTGAACAAACATACGTCGCCCGAAGCTATCTCGGGTTATCTGAAACCGTTGCAGGAAGGAAATTCTATGGGAGTAATCTCGGAAGCTGGTTGTCCGGCCGTTGCCGATCCGGGAGCAGACGTTGTAGCTATCGCACAGCGCAAGAATCTGAAGGTGGTTCCTTTGGTGGGACCGTCGTCTATTATCCTGTCGGTCATGGGTTCGGGCTTCAACGGACAAAGTTTCGCTTTCCACGGTTATCTGCCTATTGAACCGGGAGAACGTCAGAAAAGATTGAAGGAACTGGAACAGCGGGTATACAGTGAGCATCAGACACAGCTTTTCATCGAAACACCTTACCGTAACAACAAGATGCTGGAGGATATCTTGAAAGCCTGCCGTCCGCAAACCAAACTTTGTGTGGCTGCCAATATTACCTGTGAGGGGGAATATATCAAAACCAAGACAGTTCAGGAATGGAAAGGTCATTTGCCCGACCTTTCAAAGATACCGTGCATATTTTTGATTTATAAATAAAAATACTATTCGGAAGCACCGAATGCCTTCCACATTTCTGCTGCCATCTGAAGCGTATCCAGTTCCGAAAGCAGGGAAGGGCTGTATCTGCGTGCAGCGGTTTCGCTTATTTCATCGAAAGAAAAGAATCGGCCTCCGGTTATTTTCTGCAGGTCTGTTTCGTTCTGGAGAGGGAGAATGTACAACGATACGCGTTGCTGGTTGTCGGCATCGCATGATGTAGTTGTATATTTCAATATAAGCCGTGGGGTAGTATTTTTCGAAGCACATATTTTTTTAGCGATGCGTGCGGCGTATTCGCTGCTCTTTTCGATTGGTCCCTCAAAAGGACTTTCTACAGCAATATCCCACATGGGAGCGTTTTCGTATTTTTCATCAGGACATCCGGTACGTTGTTTCAGGTAGATTTTTCCGTCGTGTACTACTGCGATGCGCACCAGACTATAACGGAAGTTTTCCTGAAGTGCGAGATGGATTCCTACTACATTGATGACCAGGCACAGCACATAGATAATAACCGGTATGCCGTACATCAGGAAGAAAGAACCGTCTTCCGAAAACAGATGTTCGATATGGTCTACAAAAAGCAGGATAGTAAGATGCAGTGATGAAAGTATTACGATGGTTTTTGCCTCCAGAACAAAAGAAAAACAGTTTCTCAGATGCAGCCGTTCTTGCAGTTCCTTGTACACCTCAGGAGCTGTGATATGGATGAATGCCACAATGAGCAGCAACAGCTCCAGTATGGGAGTAATGCTTCCGTATGGAATAAATTTGTAGCCTGTAAACAGGCGAAGTACGAAGCAGGCTCCTATACCCACACTGCCCAGTAAGAGGAAAAAATTCAGATCCTTCAGGCGTACAATGCCGTATAACAGCAGACCGAGGCAGACTATAAAACCTATTCCCAGCACTATTGTATTTTGGAAAAAATGCAAACATATCAGTGTTGCTATAATAGGCAACAGTCCGAGCGATACTATCTTGTTTCTGTATTTTAATATAAGTTTCATCATCTGCCGTGGTCTTTTTTATAGGTGTAACAAGGTTCTTTTCCGAATTGTTCACTTATAGCGGATGTGTTTTTCGGCATGATAGGAAGAACGTACCAGCGGACCGCTTTCTACTGTGGCAAATCCTTTCTTTTCTCCGGTTTCCTTGTAGCGGGCAAATTGTTCGGGTGTGACATACTCGTGAACGGGATAATGTTTCCGGCTCGGCTGGAGATATTGTCCAATGGTGAGAATGCGGCAGCCGTTTGCCAGCAGGTCGTCCATAGTCTGTTCTACTTCTTCAGGAGTTTCTCCCAGTCCTACCATGATGCCCGACTTGGCCGTTATTCCCCTCTCGGCTATCCGGCGGATGACCTCCAGACTTCGGTCGTAGGTTGCCACACTTCTTACCAGCGGGCTGATGCGGCGTACGGTTTCCATGTTGTGTGAAATAATATCGGGACGGGCGTCGGTTACCATGCGGATCAGTTCTTCCCTGCCTTGAAAGTCGGGGATGAGTGTTTCCAGTGTTGTATTCGGATTGACTTCTTTTATCGCTTTGATTGTGGCAGCCCAGTGAGCAGCTCCCAGATCAGGCAGGTCGTCGCGGTCTACCGAGGTGACAACGGCATGATCCAGTTTCATCAGACGGACCGATTCGGCTACCCGTTCAGGCTCCTGAGCGTCGAGCGGAAGCGGTTTCCCGCTGAGGGTGTTACAGAATTTGCATGAGCGGGTACAGATAGCACCACCTATCATGAAAGTAGCCGTTCCTTTTCCCCAACACTCGCCCAGATTCGGACAACGGCCGCTGCTGCATATCGTATGTAGTTTATGCGTATCGACAATGCGTTTTGTATCGGTATAGCGTGCATTGGTTCCGATAGTTATTTTCAGCCATTCAGGCTTTTTTACGTGTTCCATAGTATATTGGTCTAAGAAAGAGAAATGAGGAATTAAAAACCGCCGCCTTGTATCGGCAGTAGAATTTTTAATTCCTCATGACTCTCAATGTATGATTATAATGTTTATTTCAGCTTTTCGATAAAGAAGTTGGCTACACGGTTCATCAGATGATTGCGTGTGTTGCCGCCGAAGATGCTGTGATTGCGGTTGGTATATACCTGCATGTCGAATTGTATGCCTGCCTGTACCAGTGCTTCACTGTATTCGGCGCAGTTCTGATAGTGCACGTTGTCGTCGGCTGTTCCGTGTATCAGAAGCAGGTCGCCATGCAGTTTCGGAGCACGGAGGATAGCCGAACCGGCATTGTAACCATCGCCGTTTTCCTTCGGTGTACGCATGAAGCGTTCAGTATATACTGTATCGTAGAAGCGCCAGTCGCTTGGAGCTGCAATCGCCACACCAGCCTTGAATACAGGTGTGCCTTCACTCATCGACATCAGTGTATTGTAACCTCCGAAGCTCCATCCCCAGATACCGATGCGGTTTCCGTCGATGTAAGGCAGTGAGGACAGATATTTGGCAGCTTCTACCTGGTCGTGCGATTCTTTTACTCCCAGGAAGCAGTATGTACATTTTTCAAAGTCCACACCGCGTCCGCCTGTACCACGTCCGTCGACACATACCATGACAAAACCTTTGTCGCACATGTAAGCTTCGAACATGCCTCCATCACTGAAGCTTCCGATGCCCCATCTGTCGAGTACCTGCTGCGAACCCGGTCCGCTGTACTGGTGCATGATGACCGGATATTTCTTGCTTGGATCGAAGTTGGCAGGTTTCATCATCCAGCCGTTCAGCTCTACACCTTCGGTTGTACGGAAACTGAAAAACTCTTTTTTCGGCATGTTCAGTGTAGCAACTTCCGATTTCAGTTTCGAGTTGTCCAATAGTGTAGTCAGTTCCTTACCCTTGTTATTGTTTATCGTTATCAGTGTAGGAGTGTCGATATTAGAGAAATTATTGATATAATACGACAGGTTGGTACTGAATATTGCCGAGTTGGTTCCGGTGCGGGTAGAAAGTTTGATAGTCTTTCCTTTGGCATCGGTCTTGTAGACAGCCGTACGCAACGGACTTTCCTCGTTGCTGGTATAGTAGAACGTATTGGTTGGCTTATCCCATCCCAGAAAATCCTTCACTTCGAATTTACCTTTGGTAACTTGTTTGATCAGGTTTCCTCCGATGGTATACAAGTACAAGTGATTGTATCCGTCGCGTTCACTCATCATTACGATATTTTCCGGATAGAAAACAATGTCAGAATAAGCCTGTTCCTTGATGTACTGTTCGGCTTCGTCGCGTATAGTAAGCTTGCACAGTGCGCTTCTCGGGTTGGCCATATAGATGTCGAACCGGTTCTGGTGGCGGTTCAGTGTCATGATGGCAAGTTTTTCAGGATCGGAAGTAAACTTGATACGTGGAATGTATCCGTCTTCGTCGAGCGGCAAATCCATTTTACGTGTAACGTGGCTCTTGATATCGTATGTGTGTACACTGACTTTCGAATTCATTTCGCCGGCTTTCGGGTACTTGTATTCGTAAGCTCCCGGATAAGTGGCGTACTGGCTCTTTTCGGGGGCCATACCTTTGTACCACGGGAAGCTGAACATGGGAACCTGACTCTCGTCGAAACGGATATAGGCAATCATTTTGCTGTCGGCACTGAAGTCGAAAGCGCGGTTGAAAGAGAACTCCTCTTCATATACCCAGTCGGGGATACCGTTCAGTACCTTATTGTATTCACCGTCTTTTGTAACCTGCGATTCGCTGTTGCCGAAAAGCAGCTTCACAAGGAAAATATTGTTGTTGCGTACGAAAGCAACCTGGAAGCCGTCGGGTGAAAACAGTGGAACTTGCTGAGGACCGTTTTTAGAAAGCGGTTCCATCTTGTTGTTTTTCACGTTGTATATGTAATACTCGGCAGTGAACGAATGACGGTAGATGGGTTTCGTGTCTGTCTGAATCAGAATCAGCTTTTCGTCGGGCGACATGATATAATCGTCGAACGATTTCACGGGGCAATCTCTTGCCGTAGTAACATCGAATATCGCTTCTACTTCCTTGCCCGTTTTGAACGAGTATTTCACGATACGTTTTTTGTCAGAACTCATCTGCGTGTAATGTTCTCCGTCCAGCATTGGTTTGATGCCGTAGATGCTTTGTGCACGGTAGGTTCCTTGTGCCACATCTTGCAGGCTGACCTTACGCTGTGCCTGTGCTCCGATAACGAAAGCCAGCAGGCAGAATAATGCAATCAGTTTTTTCATTGTGTAGATATGCTTGTTTTTATTATTATTCATACTTACCTGAAGCAAAGGTATAAAAAAATGCAATCCCCCTTTCGTGCGTTACATCGAAAAATGCCGATTGCAGATGTTTTCTCGTTTACTTCACACTTTTTAATAGCTTTGCTGAGGTTTTCGGTAAGGTTTAGGAAGGTAGTATATCATACGTCAGGAAAATACAGTAAGTTTTTATATGAAGTTTTAAAAAAACGTCGGGCAGTTTTCCATACATTATCTTGATATTTTGCCGGACTTGTCCGGAAGAAAGCTTTCGTGATGCAATGGGAAAATTCGTTTTTCAGGATTTTTTTTTAGTTATAAACTTTCTTATATCTTTGCCGTATCTAAAACGATATGAATTTGTATGGGGAAAAGTTTATTTCTAACGGTGATATATGTTGTGTGCAGCCTGTGTTACATGGCAGCGCAAGGACTTGTCAATGTGAAGCACTATTCGGTGAAGGACGGTATGTCGCAGAATACGGTGCAGGGAGTCTTGCAGGACAATGAGGGTTACATCTGGATAGCTACCTGGAACGGACTGGAAAAGTTTGATGGTTATTCCTTTAAAAACTATAAGACATATCCTACAGACAAGGTCAAGCTTCAGTATAACCGTCTGGTGAATCTGCAACTCGGAGGTAATCAGATGCTGGTGTGCCAGAGTTACGACAGAAGGGTGTATCTGTTCGATATACGCCGGGAGTGTTTTGAGGATGTATTTGCCTATCATCCGGAGGTAAAGTTGTGTACGGCTGCCTCGAAAATTATCACCCTTCCAAACGGAATGGTGTGGATTGTAGGTACGAATGGTGATTTGTGGCGTATCGATTGTTTCAGGTATAAAGACAAGGGAGGGCTGGTATACTTGCCTGCCCATTCGGATGCGGAACGTAATCGATACGTGTTCACAATCTCACTCGATATGCAGGGCAATGAGTGGGTGCTGACAGACAAAGGATATTTTGTATATGGCAATAACGCACTGAAAGGAAATGATACTTATCGATATACCGCTAGTGTCGGTAAGAGATTCTTCGTGGCAGATAGTAGAAACAAGCTGATGGAATACCTTCCGGAAAAGGGACTGTCTGACGTACGTCTATCTCGTCCGGCAGAAAATATCCGGCAGATTTTTCCTCTTTCCGACGGATTGTTGGGTATATTGATGAAGAGAAGCTTTGCGGTTTATAATCCGGCAGACGGAAAGTCGGTTTCATTGTTACTCGACGAAACTCAGGAGGATTTTCAGCCGGTTTATATTTTTCAGGATTCGAAAAAGAATATATGGGTACAGAACAAGCTCAAGCATATAGTCAGGTTGGATCCGGAGTGCCGGCAAGCTGAGTTTCTGGACTATCCCCGCCGGCAGGCAAGTGAAGATGAAGCCTGTTTTATCCATGAAGATGAGTATGGTCATATATGGGCGTATTCTAATAATGGCTTTTTCTCGTATTACAATCCTAAAAAGCATGTGTTTCAACAGAGCTATATGTTGAACGATGCTACCAAAACGATGTACGAAGGTATCAACCGGGTTTATTACATAGACAATCATAAAAATGTATGGATGGCTCAGGAAGGCGGAATTGACCGTATTGCTTTTCTGAATACAAATTTTGAATATCTCAGCACGTCCAGTGCATTGGTCAGGGGCTTGTACATCGATTCGCGCGGAAGAATCTGGGTGGCATCGAAGGACGGAATGGTGAAGGTGTACGATAAAGATTTCGGATATTGCGGAAACCTGAGTCCTGACGGCAGAATCGTAAAAGACGGTTCGGTGGTGTTTGGAGCTAACATTTATTCTTTCTTTGAAGATAGCCGTGGAAATTTCTGGATAGGAAGCCGCGGTAACGGATTGTTTGTTGGCAAACCTCGTGGAGAAGGGTACGTCTTTAAACACTATCAGATTGAGGAAAACAATCCGGACGGGATAAACTGTAATTCGGTTTATTCTATAGCACAAGACCGTTTCGGGCATATTTGGGTAGGAACATATGAGGGTGGATTGAATCTTGCCGTAGGTGAGCCGGAGAATCTGCACTTTATAAATGTTACCAACAAGCTGAAAAAAAATTATCCCTCCGGAAAATGTATGCGTGTGCGCAGTGTCTGTCCGTTGTCGAATGATGTGATACTTGTGGGTACGACCGACGGATTGATTTCCTTCTCCTCGCAGTTTGACAATCCTGAGGATATTCATTTTTACTTGAATTACTGTGAACCGAACCGTGAGAACAGTTTGAGTGATAACGATGTGATGCATATACTGGAAACTTCCGACGGAGAAGTATACATTACTACCTTCAGTGGAGGAATCAGTCAGGTGGAACTGGGAGGACTGTTGTCCGACAAGATTGACTTTTTCCATTACAATAAGAAAAACGGTCTGCCTTCGGACATTGCCTTTGCCATGGTAGAGGATAACAAACGCAGACTGTGGATTATGTTCGAGAATATTATCTGTAAGTTCTCTCCGGAAAAGCCTGATTTCGAAGTGTATGACCACTTTAATGTCAACTCCAATTTAATTCTTTCCGAAGTACCTCCGGTGGTAGACCGTTCGGGTAACATGTATGTAGGCTGCAATGAAGGAGCGTTACGCATCGATCTGGAACAGTTGAAAAAGACTGCTTATGCACCGAATATAGCCTTTACAAGTTTCAACATTCAGAAACGAGGAGGAATCTCAGTCAGAAACTCACTGGTAAACGATACGTTGACACTGGAACCCGATGAACGTAACATTACGGTTTCGTTTGCTGCACTCGATTTTACCAAGCCTGCTTATTTGGAATATGCTTATCGGATAAAGAATTTGAGTGATGAATGGACATATATCGGAAAGAACCGTTCGGTAAGCCTTGTAAATCTGTCGGCAGGAGATTTTGATCTGGAAGTGAAATCGAACAACAGCGACGGAGTATGGTCGGACAATATCAAGGTATTGCATATTCATGTGAAACCTACTTTCTGGGAAACAGGTTGGGCATGGGTCTTGTACGTTATCTTGTTCCTGCTGGCTCTGGCCCTGGTTTCGGGTATTGTAGTGTATATATGGGGATTGCGTAAAAAAATCGGTTTCGAGAAACAGCTTACAAATATGAAACTCCGTTTCTTTACCGATATATCGCACGAACTCCGTACTCCGCTTACGCTTATCGAAGGTCCGATTGAAGAAGTACTTGAACAGGAAAAGCTTTCACCCGAAGGACTGGAGAACATGCAGGTGGCCAAGCGTAATACAGAACGTATGCTTCAGCTCATCAATCAGCTGCTCGACTTCCGTAAGATCCAGAACAATAAGATGAAGCTTTATATAGAGCAGGTCGACATCGTATCTTTGGCCCACAAGGCATACTCCGATTTCGTAGGCATGGCACATCAGTCGGAGATAGATTTCCGTTTTGTCGCACCTCAGGAAGAAATCAAGATTTATACAGATGTAGATAAGGTAGAGAAGGTGGTGTTCAATCTGCTTTCGAATGCTTTCAAATATACTCCCAAGGGAAAATCTATTTCGCTTATCGTCGAGATGCAGGCGGATAATGTACTGATCCGGGTAAAAGATGAGGGAAAAGGCATCGATATCGGAAAGCTGAGCAAGCTGTTCGACCGTTTTGAAACACTTGGAAGCGAACGCTCGGCGGTTTCTACAGGAATAGGACTTTCGCTGGTACACAATCTGGTAGAGATGATGCACGGCAAGATTGAAGTTGATACGGCGTTGGGACAAGGAAGTACTTTTACTGTTTCGTTGCCTTTGAGGGCTGAGGCTTATCGCAATGACCAGAATGTAGAGTTTATATTGGATGACGGCAGCCGGGATGTTTCTTCCGAAGTTCAGATGCCCGAAGAACTGGAAGATCAGAAGGATATAACGATATTGGTTGTAGAAGATAATGATGAGCTGCGTCACTTCATTGTTCATATCCTTCAGAAAGAATATCGTGTACTGGAGGCTCCGAACGGACGAATCGGACTGGAAAAAGTTCTGGCAGAAATGCCCGATGTAGTGGTTAGTGATGTCATGATGCCTGAAATGGATGGTATTGAACTGCTGAATGCTGTCAAGACAAACCATAATGTCTGCCATATTCCTGTTATTATCTTGTCGGCAAAGGCTTCGCTGGACGATCGTATAAAGGGACTGGAGTATGGTGCCGACGGATATATTACGAAGCCGTTCAGTTCTGCTTATTTACGTGCACGTCTGAAATCGGTATTGTTGCAGCGCACTCACCTGAAAGACTTCCTGCTGGCAGGACGTAGTCTGGACGAGGTGACCGTAACGGCAACTGAAGAAAAGCAGGAACACCGGCTGGAGGATCTGTCGCCTTCACTTCCGCAAATCACTCATTTTGATGAAGAGTTTATCAAGAATATCATACAGAGTGTAGAAGATAACCTGAATAATCCGGACTTTAAGATAGAGGATCTTGCCGACTCGATGGGAATGGGACGTTCGATGTTCTATCGGAAGATAAAATCGATTCTGAGTGTTTCACCGATTGACTTTGTGAAAGATATGCGTGTGAAACGTTCGGTGCAGTTACTTGAGTCGGGAGAATATACGGTATCGGAAGTTGCCTATATGTGTGGATTTTCTTCTCCCCAGTATTTCAGTCGTGTATTCAAGGCTGCAATGGGATGTACGCCTACGGAATATAAGGAAAATGAGGCTGTCTCAAAATAAATTTGAGATGGCCTCTATTGTTTCATTTCAGATTGAA
>OOAH01000064.1_pt1 | contig 130132 bp, 180 predicted proteins | sample 1671801 | NCBI WGS metagenome assembly OOAH01 (sample SAMN06348194, study PRJEB24527) | human gut metagenome | biome: human gut; feature: ankylosing spondylitis patient; material: feces | host: Homo sapiens | place: China | collected 2015-10 | reverse complement strand
TTCCCTCCTGAGTATTCAGATAGTTTTCATCATGCGTATCCCTTGTGAATATCACGTCATCATATTTTCCTGACCTGATTTCATCTGCAATAACATTTGTTGCCACGTTACACTCCTTGTTTCCAAGAACTCCTGTAATAAAGTCATTCTGTGCATCCACTACTACTAAAATTTTCTTTGCCATAATCATTTCCTCCTACATCATATAATCATCATTTGTTGCATCCATAAGGATTTTTCCAAGCTGCTTTAAATCCTTCCACATCCATCGCGGAACCAGATCCCTGACTTTGTCATAATCTTTCTTATACAGCAAATCTCTGATCATTGTACTTGAAATCTCAATATCGCTTCTGCCAAGGTTTCTGATAGTCACGTTCTTTAAAATATCATCTGTAAACCAGTTTTCCGCAATCTTCGGATCGTCGTTGTAATAGAATGTAAAGCTTTTCTCTCCAATTTCATTAGCTATGTTGTAATAGAAGAAAGAACCCCATTCTTTTACATACTGGGCTGCATCCTCCATGCTCCAGTCTGATAAGGTCATAACCTTTACATCTGCACCGCTTAAATCCTCTTCCTGCAGTACATTTTCAACAAGTCTTTTTCTGTATTCGATTGGAAACGGATTTCTCTTTGTATAGCTTTTGTTTGCACTGCCTATCACAACAAGCAGATTTTCGCACTCCGATGCGGCCTGTTTTATCATGTTCAGGTGTCCGTTATGGAATGGCTGTGCCCTTGTGAGCATCACACCGTTTTTATATTTCTTCTGCACCTTAACCAGTTTACGTTTATCCATGTTAAGGTCAACATATCTGTACACAGCAGCCGGTTTTCTTCCGACAATAGGTCTCTGCGACCTGTCAAGTGAAACAAGCTGTCCTGCAATCTTCTCACGGAACACCTTTGGATGAACTTCCTTTCCTGAAAGAACCTCAAACACCTTAAGCAGGTCCGGAATAGTAAACTCACACGGCACAAGGTTAAACATAATGCCTGTATACTCAACCTTATTCCTTATCCTCATAAGTCCTTCCAGTATAATCTGGTCATGGTCAAAAGCAAGCTTTTCATCTGATACGCTGACCGGAATAAAGTTTTCCACTGTGATTACACCATTTTTAAATTTCTCAGACTTGAGGGAGTATTCAATTTTAATCAAGTCGTTTGCAAACTCAAGTTTTTCATCTGCAAATTTCACATCGAACCATCTGGCATCCTTTGCGTCATCACCTGCAACGGCAGACTGCTCATATCCATATGGAAGCAACGCAATATATGCAATATCAATAATTCTCATACGAGGGTCCCTGTCCGGCTGGCTCATGGTATAGAGCTGCTCAAGATAAATGTCTGTAAGACCTGTTTCCTCTTTAAGCTCCCTGCACGCTGCTTCATATGCGGATTCCTTTATATTAATAAATCCGCCTGGAAGCGCCCATTTGTCTATCTCCGGATGAGCCTTTCTCTTTATCAGCAGCACCTGCATACAGCTTAAGTCTTCCTTCATACGAAGCACCATCATGTCAACTGTAACTGATGGCCTGTCATAATCGCCCGGCTTATACTCTGCTAAAAACTCCTGTTCTGTTAATCCATTTACATCTACTTTATTCATACATTTAACTCCTATAATTACTTTCTGCGCTTCTTATATTTACTTTATGTGCTTATTATAATAACTCTTAGTAACTATGTCAAGTGCTTTATAGAATTAATTATAATTTTTTGCAAATTTATTATGCTTCCACAACTTGTCTGCAGGAGATGCTAATATATAAGTTCAAAAAAGAGGTACATTTCTGTACCTCTTCTGCCTTTTCTACATGTTCTCGTAGTCGAATCATTCATCTTTTGAATCAGATGAAATCTTTATTAACCATTGTGTATATTTTCTTCCTGTCGAATATCCTAACTTAGTGTAAGTCATCTCTAAGTATATTTGCGACCGGAAACACCTTCATTGTATCTGCAAATGCTTTATAAAAAGTCTCTCCAGTTCCTATTACAAATGAATTTTCATCATCTCTAACAATAGTTTGTTCAAGGTAAGCATCTACTTTATCAGCGCAACCAATGATTAAGGCCTCAAACATTTGTTGCCTTGCACAAGCACCAAAACCATCCATATGTGCGGCTATACAATGAGTCACCTGAGTAATAACAGCTTTAGCATAATCTTTTGATACCGAAATATCATTATCTGCATATGCTGTTTCGAGTTTCCCAGTAACATAAATGGCTCCTTCAAATCCATGTCCTAACAAAGCTTGATTCATTAAAAGTGTATTCTTATTTGAAAATTCTGTTTGACTTTCATAATCAAATAATTTCCCGACATCATGCATTAAGGAACAGAATTTAATCATATCCAAGTTTACTGAATCTCCGTAGAACTCTCCTAATCTAATGGCATTTAATGTTACATTACAAGTATGTACAATCAAGCCTCCAGCATAATTATGATGTTGCCAATCTGACCCTTTTACTGTAAGGAAAATTTCTTCATTTTCTCTTAATACCTGTAATGCTACCGTACTTAAAACATACTCATTGATACTTTTAGCAATTTCCTTACAGTACTGAAATGCTAATTGTGGCTTTGTTATACGTTTGTTTTCCATAAATATTTCTCCTTTTGCCTTTTATTTTTATTACACACATAGTATGGTATTTTTTTTATTTTTTCCTTTCACGGTTTAATCTCTCAAACAGTCATCGCTATGAATTACCGACTCCCATGCGGCACATAGCTCCTATGGAAGTGGTATCTGGGTGGCGGCAGGACACTTGCGTCTTTCGAACTTAAAAATAAGCTGTCCACCACCTGCCCGGGCCGTTCACGCGGCCGCTATCCCTTTTACAGGAATGCCTAGGGGATTCAGTTCGTGGAATCCTGACACTTCAGGTGATGTGAGGAATGAAAAATCAGTTATGCCATTCCATGCATCAGGTATGGCCTTGCGCATGATATTTGCAGCGCCGTTGCAGTCGGCATTGATGACCATGCCGTTAGAACAGCGGTAAAGACTGCGGGTTATGCGTCTGCCGGAAAATGCTGCGTTTTCGTCATCAGTGCCGTAAACAGGAATGTAATCCATTGCTGCACTCCTTTCCGATATAAGTATGCTTTTTATTTTTGTTTATGGGTTTCTACATAAGATTATAAACGGTTACATCAGCCTTAAGTTACGGCGTATTCATCCCGTCCATGCGGTGTGGCAGCTCCTATGAGTGGGATGTTCTACACGTAGTAATAAAAGTAAACATATCATTTTCACAGATACTCCTTTTGAGAAATGCTCCAATAATTATTTATCATTTTTGAATTATAATTGTTTATTGCCGTTTCCAATAATTCATCCAGCTCACCTATTTCAATAACTACTTCTGTATTAAGTTCTGATAGCAATAAGAAATACTTAATTTTTTCAGCCTGATTTAATTGATTCCATAAACAATCAAGGAAAACAAAACGATACCTGCTTAAATCTTCACCATATTGTTTAGCCCACTCAATAAACTTAAATATATTTGGACTATAATGATGATTACATTTTAATAATGTATTTTCATTAATGCTTGTTATATGTTGTGGTATTGCAGTTATAACATCTTGTCTATATTTTAAAAATATCCCTGGAAATGCTTTTTTATAAACATTTGCATAAGTACCTATTACTTCTGGATAACAAATAATATTTATTTTATTATCTTCTTTTACATTTGATAAAATATAAAATGACTTTCCACTGCCGGTTTTTCCGATTACAATTCTATGCAACTTCTGATATTTATTTTTCATAATTTTAATTCTCTCTTTTCATAACCACAAGGAACCCAATTAATACACCTATTGTCTAGTTGGAACTCTCATAGTCCATAAATATTTTTGACAAATTATGTATCTTTTTACATGTCCTCCTATTTTGACTTGATTTTCATTTCTTTGTCTCCAACATCTAACTTTCTTTTCGAATATTACAACAGATTATTTTCCGAAGACATCCTTTATCACTATCTTTTCATCTGAATTAATCTTATCTAAGATTATTTCATCCTTTTTATCATCATACTTATATTCATAATATTCATCGCCATTTACAATTAACTGTTCATCATTATGCAGTTTCACATCAGCATTGAAATAATCAGCCATCGCATTTTTTATACTGTAAAAAATCATTCTGTCTGAAACAACAACCCCTATTAATGATATAGCAAATATAAATAAACATATTATGAGAACACAAGCAGCTGTCGTTTGGCACTTATCTATGAATTTATATATTTTTTTTGTTCTTAACCGTTTTTTGTCTATACATAAAAGTACAAATGATAGCAAAAGTACAATAAGCGTCAAAATGAATAAGTCTCTAAAAATAGAATATATATTATACATCTTTGTCTCCTCTAAAGCGGTCGGGTTGATATTATTTATTATTACATATATAGTACCTGAAATCACAGTTTTGTCCTAAAATTAGTAGACTTTTTCGTGATTTCCATAGCTACTTTCTCTTGACAATCGTTTTATACTTCAAGTCATCTTCAAACCAAAACTCAACAGTACACGATTTCCCATTTTTTAAAGGCGACGAAAACTGACAATAGATATAATTGCTGCAGGAATAAGGATTCTCTTCGCAGTCAATTTCTATATCTGTGATTTTCTTCTTTTTGTCGCTATAGCCAGGATATATTCTCACTTCATCGTAAACGATAGCTTTAAAGAGCTCCGCTCTGATATAGTATGGTTCTGATTTTTCAAATATCTTATCAATCCAATACTGAATACATGCTAAAAGTATAATGATTAAAAGAAGCGCAATAGCGAGAACTACTTCCAACTCACTGACGGGCCTGATGTAAAAATTTACAAGAAGCTCTATCATGATTGCAGTGAGTTCTACGCCAATCAATATCACTACAATTGCGACAAGAATACCCAAATCATGCAGTTCTTTGAATATTTTGAACAACGAAGGATGACCAAGCTTCAGTTTTGCAAATGGCTCACCTTTAATTCTTGTGTTGGTGTATACCTCATCAGGAATGTTGTATATTATATTAATCTGACCATCATTATCCCTTGAATATTTGAATTTTCTCTGTATCTGCATGGACTTCTCCTTTTCCCCTGTAATTAATTACACTGTATCCGCAGGATAAAACCTGCGGACAGCAATGAACTTAACGAATATTCTACTTAAACAGCATAAGAATAAGCGGAATAACAAAGATTGCATAAATAAGTAGCAGTCCGGAACATGATGCAATGCACTTAACGTTGTAACGTGCCTCTTTATTCCAGCTCTCTCCAAGAATATTGAATTCAGTAAATTCTCCACAGTTATCCCATTTATGCTTCGAGATTTCTTCCATTAACAGGTAGTTTTGAAAATTAAACTGTTTAAGAGTACTATTTAACAGATCTTTATCAAATTTGTCACCATTTTTAAAGTTTATTCCTGAAATCTGAATTCCGAACTTATTCAATGCTTCAATTAATTCTTTGTTGAGATAATCATTGTATGCATAATTATCATATTGAATCTGACAGTCTACGATAGACTTGATCTTTAATACCGCTTCGGTATATTTTTCATACAGACTGTAAAATTTGTACCACTTATCGTTCTTTCTTATTCTTCGTATCAGCTTCTTATTTCCGAAAATCGGAATATAAACAATGAGAAATATGGCTACAATATAAGCCAGTCCGATAAGAATGACCAAAAATTCGTTGCCAACAGTGAGGAAATAATCGTTCCACGTACTGTTGCTTCCACCAAGGGAAGTAAGCTTTTCAAATGATTCAATTAAGAATTGTAAGTATTTTTTCAGCATAATTTGTTCTCCTTTGTTTTATATATTCATACGCGAAATTCATGTGGATCTTTTTGTTTTTTGAGTCACAATGTCTTTTACCACCATTCCATCTCAGTGCATTTATCAATACAGTCCTTTACAATATCCTTGAAATCAGAAAACTTTGCGCAGTCTGAACGTCCGGCATATCCATAACAGATATCATCATTATAGTCTTTTATGATTTCCCAAATTGATTTGCAGTGTTCAGTATCCATTTTTCCACTACAGTCACTTTCATATAAAAAATCAAGAACATTGCTATATTTCTCATTATATTTTGCGTCTAATTCTGCAATCTTCTTGTTATAGCAAGCCATGAACCTTTGTCGTTCATCTCCAACAAGAAACATCCCATCCGTCAATTTGCTGTAATGCTCTGCAATGTCTGTTGCCGTAAGGTCTGCGACTTTCTGCCTCAACCTGTTGAATCCCGCAGGGCCAAGATCTATTGAATAATTTGGACTTTCTATTGTCACTCCCATAATTTATTTTTCTCCTTTGATTATCTCTGATCAGAGCTTCTATACCTTTTTATATAAGTTCTTACTAGCATATATACCATGTTAACAGGTCTTACACAGTGTCCACAGGCGTTAGGTTCCGGCAGTTCCTGCCGTACCATTGTATATATTAAAATTCTATATCACAGCAATCTACACATGTATTGCCTTTGTTACTCAAACAAATAAGTTCTCTATATTTTCCACAGCAATCACAATATCCAAGAAGACTATTTCTTGTCCATTTTCCATTGATTTTGACGTATCTGTATTTATAGTTCTGCATTATTTCAGGAATTTTATCAGAATATATAACAACTCTTGCACCTGAATGAACACTTGTGTTTGATTCTACAAACACAACTTTCTTTCCCTGTGATAAAATTTCATTTTGTCGCTTTTCTAATTTATCGTAAAAATCAAGTGAAGTAAAACCATAAATGATTTCCTTATTTGATTCACAACCATCATATAGATTCATAATATCCTCCTATCCTCCAATGAAACACGTATTTCTAACTATCACTTTCAATCAAGTAATTCAGGACATTTTCGATATAAGAACATTCGACATCTATAACACATTCCTTTTTAAGTTTACTCTGTATATCTAAAATATCTGAATCATATAGATGACTGATTCCAATTTTTTCTTTTTCATCGCAAATTTCTATTATTGTTTCAACTGTAGATACAAATATCCGCAATGAACAATCCAGGCAAATCATTCTGTTTGCCTCATCATTTGTCTGTCTGCAAGCTCTGCCATAATACCCACATATACAAGGCACATTACATTTACTTTCATCACTTGTAATATTATTTCTGATGTAATACTTTTCAAACTCCTTTTGCTTTTTGCTTGTTATAATTGGAAACATGCAACCATCTCCTTTCCCTTGAAACACGCATTTCCTAAAGTCTGAAAATCTTAGTTTCAATAGATTATAATTGAATAAGTTTGCCGCCTATTATTATCTGTCCAAAGCAACTTTGTCTTATATATATAATATTTACTTTCATTAATTTGTCCAAAAAAAATAAGCATTTTTAGTACCAAATGGCATATTGAAGAAAAATAGAATATTTGCTCCTTTGTTAACAAAACTCATATTTATTATGTAATTTTTCTATAAAAAACAATAAAGGAGGAATCATATATGAAGATTACAATTAAAGAAACCAATTTATTCAAATTTGCTAAAGAGGAGGATTCTGCTGACAAGAAATCTCTTGAGCCGGAATTTACCATAGAAGGTGCTACTCTCAAAAATTGCAAGACAAACGGATGCAAGGTAGTTAAAATACCAGCAAAAGTAACTGTTATCGGCGACTATGCCTTTTACCGCAGTGATATAGAGGAGGTTATTCTGCCAAATGGTTTAAAAACTATTGGTGAGGCCGCTTTCTATCAGTGCAGCAGACTTAAGAAAATCAGCTTTCCAGAGAAACTGGAGAGAATAAAGCAGAATGCTTTCAGAAGCTGTACTGCTCTTGAATCGGCAGACTTTCCAAAAGAAATGCTTTACATTGAGTCGTCTGCTTTTGAAAATTCAGGTCTCAAACATGTAACTCTGCCGGAAAAATTGATCCACCACGACAGAAATGGCGAGAATATCTTTGCTGAAACTGCATTGGAAACAGTAAATATTCCAAGGAATTTCTCTTTGGAGACAGGAATGTTTGCAGACTGTCATCAGCTCAAATCAGTTAAGCTTAGTTGCGGCAAATTTGTGTCAAAAAACTGTTTTGCTGGCTGCGAAAATCTTGAAGACATTAGCCTTGACTCAATAGGCTGGTTTGGAGATGGCTCGTTTAAGAGATGTAAATCTTTAAAAACAAAAGAACTTACTCTCTACCCTTACCAGCATGTTCATTCCAATGCATTTGTGGAATGTTCATTTGAGAAAGTCCATATTGAGAATGCAAATGAACTGGGTACAGGCATCTTCAAAAAATGCAGTCTGTTAAAAGAGGTCACAATTGATGCTCCAAAGGCAGGCGTATCAATAAATATGGGCACATTTGAAGGTTGTTCAAACCTTGAAACAGTTATATTTACTGATGATGCAAACACAAATATCATCAACATCGGTGAATACGCATTTGCCAGCTGTATAAAGCTGACAACAATAAAGCTGCCAAAGAATTTGAAACACATAGCTGCATTCGCATTTCAGAATTCTGGGTTAAGAAACGTCACATTCCCTGAAATGCTTGTTTCTATTGGCGAAAACGCTTTCTCAAACACAGACCTTGAGGAAGTCAGTCTTCCCGACTCAGTTGAATTTCTAGACAAGGGTGCCTTTTCTGACTGCGTAAGACTTAAGAAAGCGCATTTGTCAAAAAGCCTAACTACAATCCAGACAGAATGTTTTATGGAATGCAGCAGACTTTATGAAGTAACTGGCATTGAGAATATCAGAACCATAAGTTTCTGTGCATTTTTAAGATGCCACAGTCTTAAAGAGTTTGATTTTTCAAACATCCATTCCATCAGAAAAAGTGCTTTTGAATGCACAGGATTGGAAAAAATTGAATGTTCTTCCAGTCTTATGAGCCTTGAAAAACAGGTTTTTAATGGATGCAAGGATTTAAAAAAGGCAGACTTTAGCAAATGTGTAAAATTGGAAAAGGTTCCTGAGGAGTGTTTTAGTGATATTGATGATACACTGGACTTAAGGCTTCCTGCCAAAGCACTCATTTTTGAAAGACGCTGTCTGTACGGAATCAAACTGGAACATCTCACTGTTTACCCGGGTTCATACCTCATAGAGTACGCATTAATGAGAGCAGAAATCCAGACACTTGAGTTTTTACCAGTCAAAGATGAAAATTGTACACAGACATGTCTGTACACAGGCCATGAATTTACTGGCGCAAAAATACGTGAACTGATTATTCCGGACTATATGTATGATAAATACAAAGAGATCTGGGACAAAATGAATTAAACAAAAGAAAGAGTGGCATTACTGCTGCTCTTTCTTTTTATGTAAACACCATATTTATACATATCATAATCAAATTAATAATAAAGGAGGACAAAAAATTATGATTAAAACAACAGAAAACGTATTAAGAAATAAGGAAGGTTTACCTGCTGGAGCACCTGCAGATTTGTCTCTTGACGATGAGAGTTATTTTGAACTCTTATCCAAGTCAGCAGAAGATCTGCCAAAAGAGTTCTTCATCACAAAGCAGGACTCAGCATATGAAGCCAACTGTGACGTAGTCCGTTTCAATGGCACCACAAAGGAGCTTAAAGAACTCATGTGCGGTATTGTTGACGATGACATTACTGCAATGCTTAAAGAGGATGAGGAACCTATGCAGTACACCTCGTCAGCAAAGCATGTTAACGAGTTTGCTGCTGGCAAGTATGTTGCAAACGTGACATATTCTAACAGCCATATCGTTACCATAATGACAATTGATATGGGCAGTGTCAGAGAAATTTCTCTGTAAACAAAAAAAATACCAGCATTTTGTTGCTGGTATTTTTGTATGCACTCAGTTGTTTAGTGAAGTAAAGTGTAAAAGAAAATAATTATATAAGCATGATGATATTGCTTGCCAACACTATGCAGACATATCCTATTAATGACAGTCCGCCGCCGCAAAGTATCAGAATTAATATTGATACTACATTTGATACCACTCTTCTGCTTTTTCTGCTTATACGTATATGGACCACGTCACCTGTCTTTGCAGATTTATGAAGATGAACAATATTCCATGCTGTGTCTTTTACAATATCTCCATCGACACTGTACACATCCGGTGCAAGTATTATGGCAGCAGTATCTTCTGCAAGCAAATATCTGGCAAAAATAAATATTCCTATTTCTGACAGCACAAATCCGCTGCCAAGAATAATTACACTGATTATCATTATCAACATGATGCTCTCCTACCAGTGCATGCCATTGGACATGAACAGATTACAGCGCGGACCATTGATTTTGACCATTATGTTTCTGCATTTTTTGATTTCCGGGCAATTGTCTGACTTGATGCAGAGACTTTCATCTTCAAGAATCATGTTAAGCATTCTGTAGAATGGAATAATGATATTTTTATCCAGATTAGCATCACGCCAGTGAGAGAAAATCAAATCAATGCGGTCAGCAAGTACTTCCAGCGGAAAATTTGCAAGCGCTTCTTCTGTTGTATCTTCAAATGGATCCCGTGGTGTCATATTTAAACCAAAAAGGCTTTTCTCCTCAGGGGATTTGTCTTCCTTATCTTTCTGCTTCATCCAGCTGTAGTTTTCAAGTACAAGAGATGCAGTGTATTCTTTATCATTATCCACAAACTTCATGCATGCATCATTATGTTCACCAATGAAAACTGTGATTTTTCCTTTATAAATAGCATTTGAAATGCGTCTGATGCGACATTGCTTGCAGAATACATCATTATGATCAAAAAGACTTAAGGCCTCATCAAATTTTCTCACAATCTCCAGATAATATTCCGCCATCTTTGCAAACAATGCTGGCGACTTGTCCATCAATGCGTTCCAATCCACAGTTTTGCACTTATCTGATGGCAGATATAACTTAGCAAGTTTTGCAATGATTCCTTTCTGCTCATCTTCATCAGCAGTTCTAAAATCTGCCACACTTATTAATATATGCATCAGTATTCTGCAAATGGTGAAGTTGGTAATATCCTTTCTCAAGAAATCAACCTTATACGGAGCGAGTGCTCCATCAAAAGCAGCCTTTCTGAGCTTATACAGCAGTATTGATGAACTATCACCAATGATTTCTCTTGTATGCAGGCTTTCTTCTGCATTTTCAATCTCTCGTTTTGAAACCTGTGTGTCATGCACATAAATTTCCCTGTTTTCCATATCGTCTCTGTCCATAGTATTATTCCTTTCTGTAAATACATTTTTATTTTATAATATTTACTTTTATTCATTTGTCCAAAAATGCTGGCAGAAAATTTTTCAGCATCAAACAATCTTTATTTTTCCTTATCTGTCAGCAAAACTCATCTTTATCCTGTAGATTCATAAACAAAAAAAAACAATAAAGGAGGACAAATTTATGAAGATTACAACTTACAAAACAAATAAGACCATTCAGGAGGTACCTGAGTCAAGCACAGAACGAAGAGTTGTTGATGGTTTCTTCTTAACAATTGCTGACGGTGTTCTTGTTGACGTTGAGGACAGCAGCACAAGTTCAGATGTACTTACAATCCCTGATGACGTGAAAATTATTGACGAACAGGCATTTGAAGATGTCTGTGTAAAGGAAGTAATTTTACCAGAAGGCCTTGAGAGTATTGAGGATGAGGCGTTTAAGAATTCAACACTTGCGAAAATTGACCTTACAAATGTCAAATTTCTTGGCAACAAAGTATTTGAGTTTTCAGAACTTGGAGAAATCACATACTCAAAATACTTGACTTACATCCCAGAAAGGTGCTTCAGAGGATCAAATCTTGCAGAGTTTGAAATTCCAAAGCAAGTAACAGCCTTAAAAACTGGTTGTTTTGAAGGCACAAATCTTGAGAGAATTGACCTTTCAGGAATTATCACTTTGGAGGAATTCGTATTCTTTGACTGCTTCAATCTGAAAGAAATTATTCTTTCGGAGACCATCACCGAAATTCCTGATGGCTTCTGCCGCAGATGTCAGTGCCTTGAGAAGATTAATCTCTCTCACGTACAATTCATTGGCACAAGTGCTTTTTCTGAGTGCAGCAATCTGGATGCCGGAAACCTGTCAGCAAAAATTGATCGGAATGCGTTCGAGGGCACCGCTGTCAGAAATCTTGACATCAAAGATATTTCAAAGCTCGATAACGGTGTTTATCAGAATTGTGAAAACCTTGAGTCGGTAACAATTAACGGCGACAGGGCAATTCCTAATGGATTATTCTCAGGATGTAAAAATCTTAAGAATGTAACTATTGATGAAGGTATTACTGCTGTTGGAGACTCAGCTTTTTTCAAAACTGCTGTCGAGAAGATTATTCTTCCATCAACGGTAATTGTAGTCAGATCTGATGCCTTTAGGGAGTGCAGACAGCTCAGAGAAGTTATCTTAAATGATGGTCTTAAGACTATCGCAGAATCTGCTTTCAAGCAGACAGAAAACTTGTCTGAAATCAGCATTCCTGACAGCGTAAAGCACATTAGTTCTGAGTGTTTTGCCTGTTCAGGTATCAAAAGTGTCAAACTCCCGGAGAACAGTGCATTTACATCAATTCTTTGGGAAACATTCTTTGGCTGCAAAAATCTTGAGACAGTCAAGCTTCCAGACAGTATAAATATCATTGATTATTATGCATTCAGTGAATGTACATCATTGAGGAGCATTAATCTTGACAAGGTACAGGTGATTGGTTCATCAGCCTTTGCAAAAACAGCGCTTGAATATATAACACTCTCTGCCAGAAAAATTGGTTCAGGGGCATTTGCTCAGTGCGAAAATCTCAAAAAAGCTGATTTGTCAGGCATTGGTACTAAAAAAGTAGATTCACGCTTATTCTTTGAGTGTATGAATCTTAGCAAAATCAGCCTGCCGAAGAACCAGATAAAAATATATGGTGACGACTGCTTCTATCACACAGCTATCAAGGAAATTACCTTTGACGCTGACAATGTGATAGTTGGGCCAAATGCTTTTGGAATGACAAATCTCAAAAAGGTTGTAATTAGTGAAAACTGTAACGACATCTTATTCCAAGACTATGCTTTTCGTCAGGCAGAGGTCGAGGAATTTATAATTCCGGATTTTCTGGAAAAGGTTATCAGCCATGACCTTAACAGTATATTCTAAACAAAAAGAGACTGGTGCGAAAAATACCAGTCTTTTTATTATCCGCAAGCAAACTCCACCTTTATCATAGTTCATACAAATTAAAATAAAGGAGGAAATATTTATGAACAATATCACAATTAACATTCCAAGAGGAGCTGCTGCCATCATTGATACGCTCCAGAACAATGGTTTTGAGGCCTATCTTGTTGGTGGATGTGTTCGTGACAGTATCTTAAAGCGCCCGGTTCATGACTGGGACATCACTACATCGGCAACACCTGATGAGATGAAGAAAGTGTTTTCTGACACCAAAATCATTGAAACCGGTATCAAGCACGGTACTCTCACTATTCTTTCTATTGACGGATTTTATGAGTGCACAACGTACCGTATTGACGGTGCATATTCTGACGGACGTCATCCTGACATGGTACGCTTCACCAAGCCACTTGCCGAAGACCTAAAACGCAGGGACTTCACAATCAATGCAATGGCGTACAATGACAAGGAGGGGCTCATTGATTTATTCGGCGGCAGGCTTGACCTTATGGACCATGTTATCCGCTGCGTAGGCAATCCTGAGGACAGGTTCAAAGAAGACGCACTCCGTATCATGCGTGCACTGCGGTTTGCTGCACAGCTTGAGTTTGACCTTGAAATGAAAACAAAGGTTGCAGCATTCCAGATGAGCGATACTTTAACCAAGGTATCTGCTGAGCGTATTAACAGCGAATTCTGCAAAATACTTACTCAGACAATGGGCAGACAAATAATTAATGATTACAGGGAAATCATTGCCGTATTCATTCCTGAAATCAGGGACATGTTTGATTTTGAGCAGAACAATCCATATCATATGTTCAACGTCTGGGACCACACAATTGAAGTACTCGTAAGAGCAACTCTCTTCATGGATCCAAACAATTTGACACTGGCCCTTGCAGCGTTTTTCCATGATATTGGAAAGCCTCACAGCTATCAGGATGGTCCTGACGGCATAAGACACTTCTACGGACATGCTGCAAAGTCTGCTGAAATGACTGACAACATCATGCGCCGCATGCGTTTCAATAACAGCATCAGAGAGCAGGTAATCACTCTTGTCAAATATCACGATGCCGACATTAAACCGGAAGCAAAGTATGTTAAGAGATGGCTTAACAAACTTGGCAGTGAGTCTTTACTAAGATGCCTTTTCATGCTGAAATACTCTGATATAAGTGGTCAGGTAATAAAAGGCAGAGTTGAGCGTCTCAAGGAAATAGACAATCTGTTTGCAGTTCTTCATGACGTGCTCGAACAACAGACATGTTTTTCACTTAAGGATTTAGCCGTTAACGGAGATGACCTTATTGCAGCAGGCATGAAGCCGGGCAAGGAAATTGGCATTGTCCTCAATCAGATGCTTGAACTTGTCTTAAACGATAAGTGTGTAAATGATAAGGACGCACTGCTTAAAGCTGCAGGCATTGAGTAAACTAAAAAGGAGTGACCATTTCGGCCGCTCCCTTTTTTCTTGTTAAAGCTGATTGTACAGCTGCGTGATTATCTGGTTGATATTGCTCCCTTGCATGTAACCTATTTTCAAATTATTCTTTCTTGCCATGTGCAAATACTTGTAATAAAAAGCGTGACATATATGTTCTGCACAGAATACCGTCAAGTCCTGATTAACAAGCTTTGACAGCGGAATGTCTGACCTTACTTCCGTTGCAGTATATGTCCAGTCAGGAAATTCCTGTTTTAAATAATTGACAAGGTTTTGATGTTCGCCGATTATTGTAAGTCTCTTATTTTTAAGCGCTTTCTTCATGTTTTCAATGTTGTTTTCAGCGGTTTCTGTTTCGCTTTCCTTATCCAGTTCATATACAAACGAGCGTAATGCTGCAAGTTCTTTCTTATCATCAGCACTCTCATACCTAAGCTTGTCCAGTTCTCTCTGAAGCGACTTGACCTTTTTATTTTCTCCTCTTAATGAGCCAATCTCGCTCTCCTGCATCTTAACCTGCGACTTGAGTTCATTTATCTGTGCAATCAGATCCACTCTGTCATCAGGTTCATCCGGTTTACAGTCATCCGGCTTAGCTTCGTCTTCATCAACATTTTTGTCTGCAGCCATTGACTTATAAAGCTTGCTGTGATTATCATCATTGAACAAAAACCAGTTATCCGATATCGCACTCAGATTGCCAGCAAAAACTATCTGCATCATGAAATTAATAAATGAAGACATCATAAGTTCATTGAGCATTTGGAAGCGCTCATCATCAGACGCGTCCTTTACGACTTGTGGATCAGTATAATCATACTCATAATCCGGATCACTTAACGCATTTGCCACTGCTTCCACAGTATTTGTGACAAAAATACTGCCATTCCTGAGCCAGTTTTCAATAATGCTCATGTTATAAAATTTTTCGTTAACAGAAAAGTATCTGTAAGCAGTATTTCTTATGCAGGACTTAATGGTTGTTATGTCTTTTTTGTATGTAGTAAGATACTTGTTAACAATATCTTCTGCAGTGGAAAAATTGCTGTCAAATGCTTTACAGTCCTCATCATGATAATCATCATCATATATTTTAGAATATTTCTCTTTTGGAATGCTTTCCCGCAAATGCTTGTTTGTCAGTTTGCATATTACTTCAAAATTACGATCTTTTTCTATTTCAATTCCAAGAAGTCTTGATATGATGATAATTCTTGCTGCCGAACCGTCAGACATGTCATCACCCAGTATATCAAATATGTCATAACCAGTTAGTTTTGAAAAACGCTTGATACTGTTATATTCTTTCTTATGAAATGTTCTGTGCAATGCAATCAGCTGCTTCTTGCAGAATTCGTTGCCAAGTTTTGTGCCATAGTACAGATAATGGATAACCATTAGACTAAACTGGTCTCCAATCATATTGATACCGTAGGACGCTTTGTCATAATCGCCAGTAAAATAATCAACCACATGTAATTCATCTTTCTTTTCATCAACCTGTCTACACACATCAGCGCAATTAGCAAAGAAGTCCTTTGCGATGGCTGAAATCTCAACTCTCAGATCGCCAGTGATAAATTCATTTACAAAGAAAAACTCAATGCCGTCCTCTGAATCAGACTCATTTTCAAGACTTAAATCGTCTATGTATTTTGCTCTTTCTTTTCTTTCTGCCAGCCATTTTTCCATATCACTGCCTGAATTATTAATTCTTTCCTGCATGCCACTTGGAAGATTGCCTACCAGATCAGTTTTCATCATAATGTTTCCCCTTTCTTACTGTACTACACCAAACCTGTCAAACGGATAATACCGTAAGCCTGCTTTTGCCTTAATCGCATCTCTTTTTACGTATGTATGCTTCCATTCCCTTGCATCAAATGAATTGTTTCTGTTGTCACCTAAAAGCAGATATGAACCCTTTGGTACATTGAATGTGTATGGTCCATTATCATTTGTCCACTTTTCGTCCTTAAGATATGGCTCCTTTAAGCATTTTCCGTCAACATACAGTTTGCAGTCCTTGATTTCAACCTTTTCTCCCGGCAGTCCAATAACACGCTTGATATATTCTTCACCAGTATCAGGTGCATTGAATATGACAATGTCTCCTCTAGCAGGATCATGCTTGTTGTAATAAAGTCTGTTGGCAATCAGCTTGTCTCCTGTCATAATAGTGTTCTCCATTGATGCAGATGGAATGTTTGCATTAAGAAATACATACTTTCCAAGAATAACCGCAAATATCACTGCAGTTACAATAACTATAAGAGACTGGCCAATGTCTTTTAAAAGCTCAGAATGTTTTTCTGCAAATGCCTTAATGTTCTCAGTATTCATTATTTTTCACACCTTTCATATATAATATTTACCTATATAATATGAAAAATAATAAATCTGTCCAAAAAAAAGAGCTGCTTTTTTTTTGCAGCCCTCTCATTAATATCTTAATTTATTTTGAATGTCTCGGTATCATATACCTGTGATGCATCGAAACTAATTACAGTATTGTAAATTACCATTCCAAACTGCTTAATACCCAGCATTTTCGCTACTTCATAAACATATGGCAGAACCGGTTTAACAGTATCCCTACCGTCAAAAGCGTCTTCCAGTTCAAACATTACATATGCATTTCTGCTGTCTTTTTCAAGCAGAGAACATGGCTCATAATAGTAGAAATCCTTTCCTGCTTTTTTCCTTAAAATCTCAGCAATGATGTCATAGGCACTATAAACATCAACACCCATCTCCTCAGTATATGCAGCAACTGCATCATTAATATCTATGCCTGCTGTAATATCCTGATATATTTTTGTCTTTTCCGAGGTATCGCAGTATACATCCTTATATTTTGTAAAATATTCCACAAAACCTTCTGGGATGATGTCAGGATTAACCTCAAATCCAAAGCCAAGCACCTTTGTCGGCACAGGCTTAAGGTCAGAAAAACAAAAGATTTTGCTAAGCAGGTTTTTGGCAGCAGCTTTTTCTTCTTTTGAAGTAAGTACTGTGGATCCAATGATGGTGCATAATCCTACAGATGCGGAACCTGTAAACTTGCTCATGTCATAATTCCAATTTGCATATCCCATACAGATAATATGACCATTTTTGGTTTCAATGTATGGAAATGAGAAATATGTTTCTGCGCTGCATTTATCAGTCTTCCATGTGACCTTAACTGATGCAGTTTTAATGTCATCACTGTCATCTCCGGTGTCAATATAGCTGACTGATGCTGACGGCGTGTGACCTGTAACAAATGCTTCGAGCTTTATTATTACATCTTCAAGGTTCTTGTTTACAGCAGGTACTCCGTCAACAGGCACTGAGAAAACAAAGAAATCACTTATGTCATCTTCCAGTCTGTTGATCAGCTCCTCATCACCTGGCGCATCATATCCACATGCTTCCATAAGCTCTGAATATTTAACATTTGTCATGTTGGCAGCGAATACTGAAAGTGTCTGTGTTCTTGGCTGGGAAATCACCTCATCATTAAGCATCCTGTTAATTGTAACCGGCGACATCTTTACCTTTTCTGCAAATTCTTTCTGTGTACGTGAGCCAATGCCTCTTCTCAAAAGCTCTCTGAATTTTTCCTGATTGAATGTTCCCATAGTGTTTTACTTCCTTTCTGTGTGTTGGTTTTATTCCTTCTACTATACAATGGACACGTTACAGCCCAAATGACGAATATTTGTAAAAAACATTATTGATAATTAATTTATTATTTACATTTATTCTTTATGTTAATGACAGTATAATATATTAATTAACATATGTCAATAGGTAAATTAACTTTTTATATTAATTGTTTTATAATGTTAATCAAATGATAAGGAATATGGTATTTGACACAGAAACGTTGGTAACAAATATTTGTTAATGATACGGGACTGGTAACAAATAATCGTTAATAAATGAAAGGATTAGTAACGAATATTTATTAACGGTATATTCGTCAAAGGAACAAATTTGTTTACAGACACTTCTGCTACCACCAATCTGTTACCACCAATCCGTTAACAAAGCATCATTGTATATATCCATTTACATCCACATAGCAATTTTTGGCACTTTTTTGTTAACAACATATCCGTCAAAGAAATAAACCTGCTTACAGACATTTCTGCTACCACCAATCCGTTAACAAAGCATCACTGTATATATCCATTTACAAAGGAACGCGGTACTTTCGCATTCCTGTGTAGCACCTACATAGCAATTTTTGGCATTTTGTTAACAAATCATGAACAGCTACTGCTTTCGTCTTTATTGCCATCTCTAAAATCCATATATATAGAAGTAAAAGCAAACAACACAGATAATGGTCTATATAGAAAGGATAAAAGTTATGGCAGCATTAGAAGATTTGGGTGGACAGGCAACCCTGACAGTTGAAAGCAAATTAATGGAATGGCTTATTAAACAGGCGGACTTATTAAAGCTCGCTACAATGATTAATATGAATGATGAACTTACAAAATGGGTAAAAGACGGGCATGAACTGGCACAGCCGTTTGAGGTTCCGGCGGAAATATCAAGCGAATTTGAAGATTTATGCAAGCAGCAGGAAATCGCATTTTCACAGCTCAATTATGACAGCAAGGATTATCCGCTTGCAGATCCTTCAGAAACAGGTGTTATGGTATATACCTGTAAGCAGTGTGACCGTGATCAGGCATATCGTATAGCAAAAGCCTGTGAGAAAAAGCTCAACAAAGAAAAGAATTTTGAGCTTACAGCAGACACTATTAACGAGGAATTTAACGGCATTGAAACAAACATGCTGACAAATCTTACAAATGTGGAAGCTGACATTCTGCAGAAAGAAATGGCAGCAAACAATATTTATTCAGCAAAACTCTACAATGCCGAGACAAAGACATATGCAGTGGAAATATCTGCACAGGACATGGAGGAACGTACATTTAAGGATGAAATGACACCGCTCGAACGTTCAATGGCAGCATCAGTATTAAAGTTGTCCAACCCTGCTCTCATGGAATATTTAAACAGAAAAGATGCCGCAAGGGAAGCTGCTTCAGGCGTCATTGAACAGGCTTCACACAATATTGAAATTGCACAGATAATTGCAGATCCTGAACATCAGGGCCACAGGTTTATCATCAAGGACAGTAAAGCTGTGTTTATGATAGATAATACAGCTGTAAACACATATGACCTTGCCAACAAAAAAGATAAGGAGGCATGTCTTGGCAGCATTGCAAAATATGACACTCTTGTTGTTACGACTGAACAGAAATACAATGAAGAACGGAAGAATAATTTCAGCAACTTCGAACAGCTTGCAAAGAAAAATGCCGAAGCACGTATTCTTAATGTCAATATTGACGATGTGGCAAAGGAACTGGAACGAAAAGACCTTATTGATTTCACTATTCACAAGAGTGACCAGCCTATAGATGATCCGTCAAAACCTGAAATTTTACAGGGACATGATTTTGCGCAGAAGGAATTCCGTCTGGAGCGTACTGATGAAGTAAGAGACATTATTGGTAAGATTTCGCCGACAAATGGTCAGGAAACAGATTTAAACCAGTATGACAGGGACGATCTGACATTTAAGAATGACGGTTCAGTTGAAGTAAAACAGAAAATCAATCTTGATCTTGGCCAGAACGTTGAAGAACTTGTAAACAACGCTCAGAATGTACTTACAAGGTTTGGTATCTCACAGGCAAAGGAACATATGGAGGTAACAACAAAAATCAACCAGTACGCTGTTGCCGGAGAAGCTCTTGCAAAAGGTGGATATGAAATAGGACAACTTGATGACATTGACCTTGAGAAAGTTGCAAGGGATTATGAAGACAGAGAAAACATGGAAAACGCTTATTACAGCGAGAATCATGATTATGACTATGTTAACGGTGATGTTCCAATGCCGGAAGAAATGGTTGACGTGCAGATAAAAGATGATATGTACGAAAATATCGCTACAGGCGAATCAATGACATATGAGGAAGCAATGAATATGCCATCTGAGGAAGAGCCTGATCTTGACGATAATCTTGCAAACGGACTGCTTGATGAAGACGGACCTGCTGCAATTGCCGGTGAAGATATTTGGGCTGGTGATGATGACGAAGATATTGAGTACGATGATAGTTACGACGATTTCATATTCAACTAGATGTATGGAGAGACTGGTATTATGCCGGTCTCTTTTTTATGCACAAAAAAAAGAGGAGCTGAATAATTCAGCTTCTCTTTTTGTTTACCACCTGACGTTTAGATAAATCTGGGCACATTCATCCAGAATACCGTATGCCAGATAGGTTCCTGCAAAAACTATCGCAAGAATACTGGCTGTAAACCCGGCAGTGCATATCTTTTTTGCATTGTTGCAAAAGAATTTATACACTTTGCCATTTTTATGCAGTATTGCTGCCAGCTTGTCTGCTGCATCAAATACAACACTGACAATAATACCTGCAACAAACAGTACTGCAAATAGAGTTGCAAGGATGAGTGCTTTGATCATGCTGCCTGACCCCCTTCCGGCTTGCAATCCTTGTCACCAAGAGTAAAACCAGTGTTCTTAACGTCCTCTTCGTAATCGAAAAGATCATCAAGAAACAGGTCTTTGACCAGCCAAGCAAGTTTCGTCACATCCTCAGGAATTTCAGACTCATTGAAAAATCTGTTTTCTACTGGAAGATAGAAAACCCTTGCATAAGGCTTATAGGCGCCAAGAAGCTGGTGGGTATAAACCTTTATGGTTCCGTCATTGATAAGCTTATTGAGATCACTCTCAGTGATTTCATAACAACCATGAGCGTTTTCTACACTGTCATCATCAACAATGTATTTCATGACAATGTTGTCTGGAATTTCAAACTCAAGTACAACTACAGAGTTGTAAATTGAGCCAACAACTGCTGCTGCTATCTGAGCATTGCCTATAGCCATTTCAAAAGCTTCTCTGAGCTCATCCTCAAAATCTTCAGCATATTCCTGTCGTTCTTCGTCAGAATAATCCCAGTAATCTTGTTCTACTGACGACATATAGACGCGGGTACCGTCAGAAACCAGCCAGTTGCTGACTTTGCTGTCAAATCCTCCATCGTGAACGATCTTCAAAAAGTTCTCGATACTTGTTCCGTGATAAAATTTCATATGTTTATCCTCCTTTATTTTATTTTTGATATATGAAATCTGTAATAAAGGTGGAGTTTGTACATAAAAAAAAGGACAGCTGAAGCCATCCTTTTCTTAGTATTTTTTTATATGCTATATATTTTCGGATATATCAATCTCGATATTATTCAACAGAGTTTTTTGCTCCGTCTGAAGTGTATCATATAATTTATTGAATACTAAACATGCGTCAAGGGATAATTCTAAGACACTTTTATCCTGCAACTTACAGATTTGAGAATGAAGTTCACTGACATTACGATATAACGTTTTTGCTGTATACATTAATTCTGTCAATGTTTGTAATTGCTGAAATTCCTCAGTATCAATGTCTGTTTCCATTAATTTCATAATTCAAATCTCCTTTAATTAATATATCTGTATATGTGTTTGAATTGGTGTATACCAATTTTTACTGCAGCTCTCTTAGATCTCCGAAAACATTGAACTTTCGTCCGCATCTTCATCGTCAGCAGCTTCAAAATCAGAAATCTTCTTTGGAATCACATTGAACTTTATTCCCAATGTATCTAAAAATGCAAGTACACCTTTACGGTTGTCTGTATCAAAAAGATTTGTAACAACTGATTTAAAGACTGCATTGCATATCCTTTCCGGTCCAAACTGCTGATGCAGTTCATGTTGCGTTTTATATGGACTGTTATCAATAATAGGAATTGCAAGCAGATCATTTGGATCACAGTCGTAAATTCCTCCGTCAGGAACAACAGCAATACCCCAGTCAACAGTGCCATCCTTATGTCTGCCTGACACAAATCCAAGTTTCTTATCGAGAATAGCTGTTGTTATGGTTTTTGCAAAGGACAGTCTCAATTCATTATTATTAAGTATCTGCTCTGTTAATTCATCAAACAGATTATAATTGCGCGCACACTGTAATGCAATAAGTCCGTCAACAAATTCCTCTGTCTCTCTGATACCGTCAATAATCAGCTTTGCAACACCGAGTTCGTTTAAATAAATAAGATCAAGTCCATAATTCACAGATGCATCATCAAGCAGGATATTTTGCAGGCCATCTATGCTATCAAACTCGACTGTAAAGAAATTCTCTGACAGAAACTTCATTCCGGGTTTAGCACCATCTGGCAGCATGTCTCCTCGAAAAGCTGTCAGAAGCATGAGAATTTTAATGAGAAAGACGGAGTTACCGAAAACCTTAATTCTTTTTATGCTTTTTTCGTTGTCAAAAGCCAGATGAAGAATATCAATTACATCTGCATCTTCGTTAGCAGCAGCTTCAAGGCTGTTTTTAACATCAAGAAATGTTGTAATGATTTCGTCATTATTATCCGTCAGGACTTCCTTGTGCATGAAATCATTTATGGTATTAACTTCTTCTTTTGTGAACGGTTTAATGTTTATACGCATGATATGTTTCCTTTCGTATGTATGCCCATTTGTTTTCTATTTATATAATATTCCGTTTTTAAAATATGTCCAAAAAAAAGAGGATGTTTCTAAACATCCTCTTAAATGTAATTACTGCTTATTCTTTGGTATTTTCTTCTGCTGCGGTGTCATGTGAGACTGTTCTTTTGGCAGCTTGTTATCTGCCGGAACACTATCTAATTCTGTCACAGTTTCCCTTACTGCATTTTCAGCAAGTTTTCCGCCAAAATCTGTTGCCACATTAATATTGTTGTTAACCTTTGCATCATATGTATTAGCTTTCATTACCTCGGTTAAATCAAAACCGGTTGTCTCTTTTACAGACTCGATGGTTTTTGCAAGTACCTGTGGCACATTATCACTAATAGTAGTCATACCACTATCCCCGGCCCCGCCGATAATAGACACCTTATCAATACTCTCAAGCGGTTTAGCGATAGCCTCTGCCATCTGTGGAAGTATCTTAATGATCATTTCCGTCATGGCCGCTTTGCCATACTTAGCCATAGCATCTGCTTTCTTCTCCATAGCCTCTGCTTCTGCCATACCTTTTGCCCTGATAGTTTCAGCTTCAGCCATACCTTTTGCCTTAGTAGCTTCTGCTTCAGCAATACCCTGTGCTTTAGCTGCCTCTGCTTCTTTCATCTTAGTAATCTTCTCAGCTTCAGCTTTCTGCTCTGCTTCATACTTATCTGCATCTGCTTTCTGAATACGAGCATACTTTTCAGCATCAGCCTGTTTCTTAATTTCAGCATCAAGAGATTTCTCGCGGACTGCAATCTCTTTCTCCTTGATCTCAGCCTCTTTTTCCTGCTTGGCAATGTTTGCGTCAGCAGTTGCGATCTCGATGGTCTTTCTCTGCTCCTGCTCCTGAATCTCATAAGCTGCATCAGCTTCAGCCTTTTTGATGTCAGACTGTTTCTTGAGCTCCTGTTTTTTGATCTCCAGCGCATTATTCTGCTCAGCAATGGCTGTCTCAGACGCAACTTTTGCATCGTTGGCCTCTTTCTCGGCATTTGCTTTTGCTACAGCAATATCTCTCTCGCTTTCAGCTCTTGAAATTTGTGCAGACTTGGAAATACTTACAACACGGTCGATACCAAGGTTTTCAATGACATTGCCGTTGTCAGTAACGTTCTGAACGTTGAAACTCACAATATCTAATCCCATCTTTGCCATATCCGGTGCTGCATTTTCCTGAACCTTATCAGCAAACTTCTTACGGTCCTGCACAATTTCCTCAAGCTTCATCTGGCCGATAATCTCTCTGACGTTGCCCTGCAATACATCTACAACAGAAGTCCTGATGTAATCTTCATTCTTGTTAAGAAAGTTGCTTGCGGCAAGCTTCATCTTCTCCGGATCCATACTGACCTTGACTTTTACAGCCGAATCAATATTGACATTAATGTAATCATTTGTTGGAACCGACTCCTCAGTTTTTACATCCACTGAAATCATCTTCAACGTGAGCTTGTCAGTTCTCTGTAAGAACGGAATCTTGATTGATGACCGTCCGATTACATATTTCGGCTCCTTTTTAAGTCCACTGATGATCACCGCTGTGTCCGTTGGTGCTTTCACATATCCTGTAATAAGAACAAGGATAATGATTACCGCAATGGCGGCTGCTACAAATATTAAGTTGTCCATGTGCATTTTCTCCTTTTAAATAATGGATTTTTTTGTTTACATATATATAGTATTCCGTTTTTGAAATTTGTCCAAAAGAAAAAGAGAATGTTTTTACACGTCCTCTTTATTGAATTTTGCTTCACTAATTCTACCTTTATGCTTTCGTTTACACATATTTATTCTCCCAAAATAATCTTTCTTGCCCAGTTCATAGTTGCAGAACTACACATCTTGCCAAAGAATTCACTAACCTCAATTACTAATTCATTTTCTTCTTTTACGCAATCCTCAAAAATTCTTTTAGGCAGATTTTGTGCAACAATTCTCATGTCCTGCGGCTCAATCTTTTGAGGCAAAATACCCTCGTCAATCATCTTATATAATTCTTTCTGAACACGATTCTTTGTAACAATCTGCTCCACAATCTCAGAAGCCTTTTCTTTAGCTGCTAATTTCTGAGGATCTTCTATTTTCTGTCTGCGATTATCTTTCTTGATTTCACTAAACTGTGAATTTACAATCTTTAATACAAATGGAGTTCTTGAGTTTGGATTGTTAAGTTCTGTCTGATTCTTAACAACAATTCCTTCAGGAATATTAACCGCAATATCTGACTTGTGTATAAACGACATACAATGTTCCCATGAGATAAATTCTCCATCATAAAATGTCTGTACATATCTCAAATTCAATTCGTCAGCAAGTCTCTTAACCTCTGATTGAGGTAAATAACATTCATTCTCTTTGTCATATACATCGTAAAAATATGATTTACCATAGGCTTCTGGGATATATTTAATAGTATGCTTTGTAAGCTACTCCATGAAAAATACATAATTTGGATATTTTGAAAATGGTTCAACTGCCAATGTCTGCACCCAATTCCAAAATCCATTTAATGTATTGTTATAATCAAGAGTCTGCCTTCTCGAAAATGCAACTAACTTATTTGTTTCTTTATCATAAGCAATAGCTGAATTGCTTCCATCCACCTTTTCCTGAATTACAATATGATCTCCTATATGGAAACCACCAGTATTCGCTACTGTTAATTCCGTATCTTCTTTGATACGTGATATATCCATAAATTTTTTCTGTTCCATTTTAATACCCTTTTTCTATTATTTGTTCAAAAACATAAATCATGATCTATTATCTTTATCTGTGTCCTTAAAAGAATATTCGTATAGTCATAATCGCTTATGTCCACATATCCATATTTCAACAGTTCCTCAACAATGTCATTGCAGTCCATTTTACTGATGCCAATAAACATCATTCCTATATCCTGCGGCACATCCTGCAGCAAGACAGACAGTCCCTCTTTATAGTCCCCCTCGCTATCAACATGTTTGTAGTAATGTACATTCGTTACAGCAATTACTACGTCAATGTCATCTTGTCTGAATTTTAATCGCATAATCATTCTCCTTTCTCGGCATGCCAGCCATAAACCTTTTTATTCTGCGCGATAAATTTTAATACAATCTTTTCTGAATCAGGTATTTCGTTAACAACATCAAGATATATATTTTCTATGCGGTCAGTGTCAGTATCCGGTATTTGACAGCATATGCCATAACTGCCATTCGGTAAAGGCGATGGTAAAGGTGATAAATCTTCGCCTGAAAGAACCAGTCTGATACATTCTTCATCTTCGTTAACGAATAATGTCTTTTCTGTATAATTGACAAAAAGTGCATCTACAATACACCATATTGCCTGAGAAATTATCGCCAGACCAAGAAAACCTGCTAATCTAAGTGCCAGTATAATAAACAAAAATGTCAGTAACCCGGTGCATGTTTTGATTTTACGACACCAACGACATACTTTAGAATTGTATTCTTTTATCTCTTCGATTTGTTTAACATCCGCCTCTGAAACAGACATTTTAATTTCAGGACTCATAGTTATTCTCCTTCCATCACTTTCATATATAATATTCACAGACATAATTTTGTCCAAAATAAAAGAGCAGAAAATATAATATCTTCCGCTCTTTTGTTGTTTACATGGCAACTTCTGACCATGTACCGCCCTCATAATGCAGTAATGGTTCCTCTGTTGACTTGTCAACGATTTCGATGCATCCGGTTGCATCTATATCGTATTGTGCTACCTCAGTCTTGACAGCATCAAGATCTGTAGCAGCACACATTGGTGATATACAAATCGCTTCGCCCATGTCTCTGGCAATCTTATTTGGCCAGAGTTTAATAGAATAAAATGTCATAATATTGTTCCTCCTTTATTATTTTTTTTGATAAATATAGCATTATAAATATGGATTTTTGTGCAAAAATAAGAGCTGCCAAAAAGCAGCCCCTATAGTTAATCTTCGTCAGGAAGTCCATTTTCTGACCATTCAGGAATGTAGACAGTGAATACGTAGTCTTTCTTATCCTCTGACAGTTTTCCCTCTATCAAGAAATCTTTGTCTTTATATATGTGCAAATGTTTGGCGTCAACAAAGAAATCATGTGTATGTTCTTTTCCGCCCTTTACATATGTAATTGTGATCTTTTCTTCTGTAGCACTGTATAGTCCAAGATCATGTGTGATTGCTGTAATATCAGCAACATTATCGTCAAGAATCTGTACTGTTTCCAAATCTTTCTGAAGATTAGTCTTGCCTATATGAGGATGCTCGCTACTTTCCTTAGCAAGAATATTCAGCTCTTTATAATCATGGAATATTGTTTCTATATTCATGCCTGCGCCACCTCACTTTTTGTCTCGACATCGTCTGATACGAACGCGCCGATTTTTCTGACATGAAAAAGTCCTGGTATAATATATCCCGTAATGTCAGACACCTTGCTGCCAATCTGCCACAGTTCAGGTTCACCAGTTATTCGGTACAGAATATAAATATTCTCATCATTTTTAACACCTGACATGTGTTTTGCTGGCTGATGCTTTGTTCTATCGAATTTCTCTGCTTTTGTGTAATCCGCATATGCTGACACAAATTCGTTAACAATTGTTTCTGTTGTTTCCGCTGCTGCACTGTAAAATGTTTCCCACGGCGCAGTTTCAAGTAAATAATATTTCATTAAATAGTCTCCTTTTTGCTTTTCTTGAAGAATGGCTCAGGATCCGGTTCACACATGACTGAAATTGCCGGATCTGAAATCTCTGTAACCTTTTTATCTGCTGACAAATCTTTTACAACAGTTTCCAGTGATGGCGGTATAGTCTTTTTAACAATTGCACTATTATTGACAATTGCACTGCTGTCACCAATATTTGATATGCGTCCTGTCTCTACAAGCGCTGATACCATAAGGAAATTATTGCTTAATGCACTCTGCGGCTTACCAGCTTCCTGCGACTTGAGCGCAAGTGCAATTAATGCGAGCTCCTCTGAATTGAGTTCGATGCGGGCTTTGCCATTCTCATATGAGGTATTTAGTATTACCATGGATATTTTCCTCCATTTGCTTTTTATATATAATATGAAAAATCTTCATTTTGTCCAAAAAGAAATAAAAAAAGAGACCACATTAATATGGTCTCAATTTGTTTACTCCTTTTCCTTTAGCAGTGGATTGAAGTATCTGTCTACCATTGTGCAGACAAACTCGTCAAATTCCTTTGATGGATAAGGAAATATTTCCTCCTCCAGTCTATCGCTCCCAAACTCAAGCTGATTAACTTCAACAGAAACCTCGAGTTTGCAGGAAGGACTCTGATAGATGGAAATAAACATGTCGATAGTTTGATCGACAATAGTACCATCCTTATTATTGACGTCTTTGCGACTAAGCTCAATGTCCGCATAATCAGCTTCCTCATCATCACGGATAGCTTTTAATACCCGTTTCATGAGTTTCTGTGCCTGAGCCTTTGTGTCAGCATTTTCCGGCAACGAAATTACATCGCTGCTAAAATTAATCTTATCTAAAAATTCGTACATAATATTTCCTCCTTTGAATGTACATTGATTAATAAGTTGTGATAAATATGGATTTTCTGCACAAAAATAGCAGAGACAAAAGTCCCTGCTAAATAATTTTTACAAACTGATTTGTTTCGTAATCATATCTTTCAATGCGCTGGTCTTCATACCAGACAACGAACACATCCAGTTTATAATCAATGCCAAGGTTTATCATGTTCATGGTACCCTTGCATCTGCTATTGGCAAAAGCAATCAGCATGCCATTGTTTGAAGAATTTGAAGACGCATACTCAGCCATTTGCCTATTGCGAACATTTCCTGCATTTTTACCATATAATTTCCAGTCAGCTGGGAATCTCTTTACAGGAATGTTGTAAGTTTTTGCAAAGTTCTCGCCCATTATGTCAGCGCCCCTGCATGTACCACTTATTATTTTCACATCACTGTATGCAATTTTCTTGTAAGCAAATATCCAGTTACAAACCTTGTTAAGTCTATACTGGTCAATAAATTCTCTGCTTCCTGCAATTATTGTGAGTATGAGTTCTTCTTGGAATTTCATATTGTTTCCTCCTTTATTTATTTTTATGAATACTATAAAGATGGAGTTTGTATACAAAAGACCAAAATGTCTTTATACATATCAAGGTCGTTGCGAATTTTCGCACTCTCATCAACATTTCTTGATGTTTTCAGTAAACACATTTATTTCATTGCATAACTTATTTATTTGTTGGATATAGCCTTTTGCATATTTTACATTCATTTTCTCACTCTCCTTAATATTTATTTAGTATTCTTATAACTATACAGTTTTTTAACTAACAAAAATGCTATCATTGGATATAAAGGTACTAAGTATACAAATAAATTTTCATTTAAAAAATATATTTCCCACAAAAAAGATAATAAAACATAAGGCGATAATAAAAAACAACCTATAATAGTTTTAAACGATACTTTTTCAGAAAGTACATAACAAAATACACACATAATAATAACAATAATTATTAATTCAAAAGCAATTGGTCTTATCAAGTTTGTAATTGGTATATTGGCGGGATTATAAGTAAGCCAATCATAAAATTTCTTTATCATATATTTTTCTTTCCTATTATTTCCATATCACCGTATGCAATTTTCTTATAAGCAGATATCCAGTTACAGACTTTGGTAAGCCTGTACTGGTCAGTAAATTCCCTGCTTCCTGCAATTATTATGCGCATAATTTCTCCTTATACAATTGACAATTCTTCATCCAACACACCATACAGTGGCAGTCTGTAGCCATATTCTTCTGGCACATTGAGGAAATATGTTTTATCAATTCCAGCTGTCTTTATACTGTAATTTCTTGTGAACAGTGGCTTTGTCCGCACCGGGCGTTTTTTCTCCTTAAATTTCATGCCAAATCTCATGTTAAAGTCTCTTTCAGCCCGCTTTTTGTAATCGTAGTTTAATGTATCAGCTTCAACCTGCTTAAATTCTTCATAATCAGAGATAATGCTGACAGCAGGAACGTCCTTTGTAGTATATGCCGCGCATCCACCAACATTGTTCATAGGATTGTATTTGATGGACAATACCGTAACAGAACGTTCTTCCGTAAGATTAATTTGAACAGGAATATGCAGACAGACATGCTTGTTGCCAATTTTATAGTTAACGTCGAAAGCGATAATGCTGTTTAATGTGTCAATATCACCCCAGACAGGAACGCCGAATGAGAAATCCATGAATGAGCCCGTATCGAAATTAATGCCGCTCTGAGCATTGAATACCAGTGTATTTTCTTCCGGATCCTTGTCAGCACTCTTGATGTTTCGAGTTATCACTTCTGTCATAACTCCTGCAAAATTCTTTCTACATTCCTCGTCAAGAGTTTTCTTGATAAATTCTGCATAGCTCTGTACATTATTGTCAGCAGTTGTTACAGAAAAGTCTTCAAACGAAATATAGCTGTCAGAGTGCTCTGCTGAGATTTCCAAAGCACACTGAAGCACAACCATTCCTTCAGGATCAACGTCAAGCTGATGAGGGAACTGTATCATTTCTTTCTGAAGCCATTTGCCATGTTTATAATTCATAATAAACCTCCATATTATAAGAAAATGTTATACTCAGGATAATATGAGTAAACAGCGTCAGATACAAAGTCAAATCTGTTCTTGGTCCAAGTTAGACGAATGTTAGTTTTATTGCCATCATCATCAATCACTTCATCTGCTCTCAAATCCCATACAACATCTGCGTAATTCATAATAGCCCTTTTGTCAGCATTATCTGCGTATGCATCCGAAAACGAAGTAATTACAACCAGATTATGCTCTTTCTGGAAAATCTTAAGCTGTTTGAGCATATCAGCAAAAGAGTCTGTTAACGCTAAATCCTGTAACCCGTCAATAAATATAACATTTCCAATGTCATTATTTTCTATACTCGCTTCAAGCTCATGAACTTTCAGGTTGGAACTGCACTCTGCAAAATAAATGCGGTAGCCATACTCACAAAATACTGACTGAATAGAACCTCCAATAAAATACTCACAGTCTGAAATCTTCACGAATTTCCGCTTGTTCGACTGATTTACTGCCGGTGCGCATGCTAACGATCTTGTCATTAGTTCACGCATTGATTCTTTGAATGTATAATAAGTAATGTGTTTCTGGGCATTCTGTGCAAAATCATTGCACATCTGAAGTAGAAATGCTGTCTTTCCTGCTGCCGGTGCGCCTCTTAATACATAGAGTCCCGGCTACATTGTTACTTTCTTATTTTTACCAAAAATCTTTGTATCAAAAGATATATTTCTCATGCGCTCACTGTCAGCGGCAAATCCTTTGTCCTCATAATCTGTAATATAACCAGTCAGATTAGCTACTTTTGTAGACATATCTTATTTATCCTCCTATTTCTTTTTCATATATAATATTCCAATTTTTAATTCTGTCCAAAATATTCAGCATAACATTTATCGTAAACAGGCATTTTTTCTATGTCATCATTACTGAACTGGTCCCCTATCTGACCTTCTGATAGCAGTTTTACCGCAAAAATCCTGTCACAGTTTAACAGTTTTATCTGTTTTCTGAATACCAGATTTATTTCCGTGAAATCCGGCATAGAGGATGCCTTGATTATAAACGATTTGGGATTTGCAGCAGATATACCTACAATAGGTCTGCCCGTAATAATTGAAGCTGACTCAGCCAGTTTGCCGCATGAAAGTTCATAATAACTTATACGCCACCACTATTCACTCCTTTCCTTTTTCTTCCTATTAATATGGATTTCAAGAAAATCATGAAACTTTTAGGACAAAATAGCATTTGTGAATATTATATATACAGACATAAACATAAGGAGACGTACAATGGAACTTAATTTATTCAACGATACATGGGTGTTTGATGACAAATATTTCATCATCTGTGGTCCGAGCTGCTACGAGGTTCACAAGATGAACAAGGACGGCACCAATGTATATGAAAGCGAGGCATTTATTGACTGTCTCAGATATGTATGGAATGAACTTCAGGAAGGGAAAGGAAAATGATTATGGCTAAGAACAAAGAATTCATCTACAACAAAACAAGAGAACTTGGAATGTTAAATGGTTCATCTGTAGAAACCGGATATTACACCATTGACGGTGAAGCTAAACCGGAAAAGGTGTATCTGATAACAAGATTTATTAGAAAAGACGGAACTGAAGACATGAGAGCTAACGCACTGTGCTCCATCGAAGATGCACCTGCGCTCGGAGAGATGCTGTGTAGGATTAAAGAGGATAGACTATGAGAATAATCATATTTGCATTTATTATCGCTCTGCTTGCTGTTAATTTTCCAATCGCAGTAAGCCTTATAGCTACAAATACCGAGTTCAATAAGAAAAGTGCATTAAAAAACAGCTATGGCTATTTCATTGGTATAAGCACTATTGTTGCTACTACTATTACCGTTGCTGCATTAATATTTGTTGCAAAAACGTTCTTTTAAAGGAGAAACCATGAGCAAACACAAATCAATACCTACAGCAACGCGCAAAAAACTGTATGAAAAATACAATCACAGGTGTGCTTACTGTGGATGCGAACTGGAATATAAAGACATGCAGATAGACCATGTCGAAAGCGTTTATCGTAACAATGATATTGCGCAGACAATGTCGGAAAAAGAAATGTATGATGAAAGTAATCTCCTGCCCGCGTGCAGACAATGTAATTTCTATAAGTCTACATTTACCATTGAACAGTTCAGACAGAGACTGAAAGATGTCATGATGCCTAATCTGCAAAAAGATTTCCGCTATAGACTGGCAGTTAAATACGGACTGATTGAAGAGGCAGATAAAAGTATCATATTTTATTATGAGACATTGAGATCTTGAAGAAAAGGAGAAAAACAATAATGAAGAAAAAGAAAATCACACTATTAGCAGCTGTATTAGCTACTGCTGCAATGTTCACAGGATGTACAATCGAGGATGAATATGTTCCGGTCGATACAGAGGTACAGGTTATGGAAACAAATGATATAGGAGTACCGTCACTATCACAGACACTAGATATTCCTGATGAAGACTTCAAACTGGTCTGCGAGTACGGCACCAACGGATATGATCTCAACAACTGGCGCGTAACGGATCCAAAACAGGTAAGCATGAAGGTGCATACACAGGGACTTCCTGATGGATATGATGTAGTAATTGACCATGTTCATGCTGACATATCGCTGCTTTCTATTTCACCTCAGATCAATGGAATCACCCAGGACAGTATGGACGATACATTTCATGGCCAGACTCAGGATGGCTTTGCCATTTCAAATGACACCGACTACTATAATGTATTCGCAATCGAAGGATACACAAGTCAGTTCTATGAATTATGGGGATGTGCATTCGGTCAATATGGTAGTTTGTCTTCATCATATGAAAGATTGACAGAAAACAATATCATACAGGTTGGTACATACGGTGAGAAAATCAGCATTGTATATGACATATCAATTAAAAAACCCGGCAGTGACAAGTATTATACAAAATCAGTCATGAGTACATTAGGTGTTCCTGTGTCACAGAAACTTAACAAAAAAGATGCTGTAACAGGAGAACCTGTAGAATAATACAGAATAAGAAAGGAAAAAGAAAGATGAAAAACAAATCAAAGAAATTCAATCCGATATTGCTGGTTCCTGTTATTATAGCAGTAATTGCATGTCTTGCAATAACTTATCTTGTTATTATGCAACATGAGCAAAAAGTTGTAAATCAGACTGTTAAATCAATGTATCCGGATGCAAAGAACATTGGCAAAAAACTGTCTGAATACGACAGAAATCTGTCATTTGAATCAGGCGGATTAACCTATTACTACTGTCTCAAGAAAGAAGATGGCAAAAGGATAATATATATCATGGACAGGGATGATACAGCAAGGGTCGTATATAAAGTAGATTATGATACTGGTGACATTATATTTCCGGTCAGCAGTGAAGATGTAGAAAGACTAAAGCCAGCTGAACCTGCAACAGACTCACCTGACAGCACAGATACACTTATTGAGACAGAGATGAATTATAGTCAGGAGTAATATTATGCATATATACGTATACATTAGCGCAGTATTGTTTTTCATATTGATTCCCATACTGTTCGCTCTGCTGCTGCGGGCGATTTATGACAAAAAAATCCGGCATATATACATATTCAGTGCATTGTCAGTGCTTACGTTTGTTGTCAGCTTTATGTTTTTATGGAGGGATTTTAAATGAAAAATGTCAAAGTTATATTCAATGACATAGATTACGAACTGGTTACAAAAGCGTGTCAACAGTATGATAAGCTGGTAAAAGATTATCATGAGAAAAATTCTTTGTTTGGATTGTTCACTCTTATTACAATTCCTAGCGGTTTTCTTATATTTGCATTTGCAGAGTGCATTTCAAATGCCAGCTTTGCTAATCGGATTATCGTGGCATGTACTATTATTCTGTTTGTGCTTTTTCTTGGACAAACATTGGCATACAAAAAGAAAATAAATATAGTCCATCAGTATAAGGTAGATTGTTTCAATACAAAACACAGTCTAGAAAATTTCATGAGGCATCAAATACAATTTGACACAAGCAAAAGAAATGAATTATTCTACAAAATAATGGACTCGGAAAATGCATATGAAGACGATGTATTATGCAAAGTATCAGTTGCCAATGAAATTCCGGATACAAACAATATTGTATTAAGACTCAAAGAAACTGTAGACAAACATGGTTTTGTCAGCTATGTCTGGCAGGCAGAAAGTGCATAAGAAAGAAAAACAGCAGGAGTACTCTCCTGCTGTTTTTTTATAAATTCATCATAGTCTTTTTTGGACAAAACGCCATTTGTAAATATTATATATATAGTCAATCATGAAGCACTGCGCAAGTGCGTAGTATTATGATTAAAAGTATGGAATATAAAGAATAGCATTACAAAAAAAAATGTCTACTAAAATGAATCTAAAGTAGATCAAAGGAAGACCTCGCCATTGCAAAAGAGAATGGCTTTATTATTGTACATGGTGCCAGTGATGACCTCATGGAAATTGATGGCGCTATAAATGATGAGGGTGACTGTTTTGACGGCGGCACATTGAAACTTGATATTGCTGACGGAAAGTTTGTTGACAGTGATGAAGATGAAAGTTTTGATGTTGTTGCAATTGAAGCCCGATGGTGCAAGGACCATGACGACGAAATGAATGTCATCCCATGGACATACGCCACATCTATCCCGCATGAAAAGTTCATGATATACGAGGATGGCAAACCGTACTGTCAGGGAATTGTCTTCCAGAACGATGCGTTGAGAGAACCTGCAGCCGTGCCTAAAACAGTGGAAATTGAGCTGAGCAGGGAACAATTTGAAAAACTCAAAACTGTGAATGCTGGAGACAGAGTAAGATTTTACTGCAAAGAAATCAGAGAATGTTTTACTTTGTATAATGATTGAACCAGATGAGAATATAATTAGCCTATAACACTGTGCAAGTGCGCAGTACAAGTTAAAAGGTAAAATATAAAAGTATTATTCTATATAAAATATCTACTAAAGTAGATATAAGGAGGAAATTATGATTGAACTTCAGGGAAAATATAACAAATGTAAAGTATTCACCAACAATATAGACAACGAAACCATAAGCCAGCTTATTAATCTGCTCAATCAGGAATTCGTAAAAGACAATCAGATCCGTATTATGCCGGACACTCATGCCGGAAAAGGCTGTGTAATTGGTACAACAATAACCATTACTGATAAAATTGTACCAAATCTTGTTGGCGTGGATATTGGCTGTGGAATGCTGGCCATCAAATTAAAAGATAAAAACATTGATCTGCCAAATCTTGACAGTGTAATTCGCAGATATGTCCCATCTGGATTCAATATTCACGATTCGGCAATTGCAGACTCTCATGCTGCAGATATAATAGCACCGGTTGATGTGGATAAAGCATACAAATCTCTCGGAACGCTTGGCGGAGGGAATCATTTTATTGAAGTGGATATAGACAAAGATGGTAACTACTGGCTCGTAATTCATACAGGTTCGAGACATCTCGGTATAGAAGTCTGCGACTATTACCAAAATCTTGCCTATGAAAATCTTAAACTAAAAGAGCATAATGGCAAGACTTTAAATGAGCTGACAAAGGAATTGGTCAGAACATATACAAATGCAGGCAGACAAAAAGAAATAAGCAATGCGCTTGCAAAACTAAGGACTAACTATAAGGAAACTCACATTTCAATTCCTTTTGAACTTGCATACCTTGAGGGACAAGCAATGGATAACTATCTTCATGACATGAAGCTTACGCAGGAACATGCAAGAATAAATCGTGAAACTATTGCATCGCAAATAATAAAGCATGCAAAACTGACACCAATTGAAAGTTTCGACACTATTCATAACTACATAGACACTGACAATATGATTTTGCGTAAAGGATCTATTTCTGCACAAGCTGGTGAAAGGGTTATCATACCACTAAACATGCGTGATGGTTCTCTTATCTGTACCGGAAAAGGTAATCCTGACTGGAATTACTCTGCCCCTCATGGAGCAGGAAGAATACTCTCACGAAGCAAAGCTAAAGATACGGTTTCAATGGATGCTTATAAAGAATCCATGAAAGGTATATATACCACATCAGTAAACACAGGAACTATTGATGAGAGCCCGTTCGCATACAAGCCTGCGGAAGAGATTATAGAAAATATCAAAGATACAGTGGAAATAATTGATGCTATTAAACCTATATACAATTTTAAGGCATCAGAAAACGCATAACATACAAAATATGTGCTTACATAACAAACTGCACCATATGAGAAACACAGACATACGAAATGTTAATATAAGGAAATATTATGTTTAAAAATACTATCAGTTCAATACTTAACGAAAATGCAAATACTAACAACAGAAAGAAAATAATAAGACAATACTGCCTATGGAGCGGCGCACTGTATCTTGTAGGAGGACTTCTGGCCGGTACTGCTGCTGCTTGGATTATATCCTACATGAATCATGTCCACAAAAACATAAACCAATATGTTCAAAGCAATGGTTCAACCGGCATTGTTTTGGCAATGGCAGTGTTCTTTCTCATGGTATGCTGCCTGCTGCTTGTTACCCTAACAGCGTTTGCACGTGTAACTGTAAGGTTATGCGCGTTCGTAAAGCCTTCAAAATTCAGATGCGTAAAACTGACTATTACAGGAAAAGCAGTAAAAGTCTGTCTGTCTGAAAAACAAACGAAATTGGAGGCGAAATAAAAATCAAAGCGAAACTTAATTTATATTTCAATGAAAAAGTCGTAAAAGGAGAAATTTAAGATGGGAATGAGTGACAACATGCTTGCCTGTATCAGGGCAATAGCGGAAAACAGAATACAGGATGCAAAGCAGTATGCAATATGCTGCTGCGTTGAAGATGGCACAAAGAAAAATGAAGGCAAGGTTCAATACTACAAGAAACTGCTTGAAAACGGTTCAGACAATGTTATGGAAGTACCCATGAATATCAAGGGGCTTGTTAAGATGATTGATGTTTCAGACTTCAATGAGAGTAGATATTATCTTGGCAGGCAGCAGGCAGACGTCTTTACCAGAATTATAAAGGCAGTAAATACCACTACAAAACTCCTTGAATATGGAATTCCGTATACAAACAGTACTCTTCTGTCCGGAATACCCGGCACCGGAAAGACAGAATTTGCAAAATATACTGCATACAAACTGAAACTGCCTTATGTGTATCTGAATTTCTCGTATCTTATTGACTCATATATGGGAAAAACTTCGCAGAATATTCAGCGCGTATTTGATTTCTGCAAGGGAATGAAATGCGTACTTATGCTCGACGAAATAGACTGCATAGGTCTTGCGCGCAAAGGTGGCGGCGGACCAGATGGCGAAATCGCCCGCATCACCATTTCCCTCATGCAGGCGCTTGACGACCTTGTAGATGGTCAGATTGTTATTGCTGCAACGAACAGAGCGGATCTGCTCGATAAGGCGCTGCTCAGACGATTTCAAAATGTAACAGAGTTCGTTCCATACGAAACAGACGAACGCCTGATGATGATTGAAACTTATATGAACAGTGTAAATCCGGCATTTTTAACAGACGAGATCAGAGAATATGCCAATAAATCGCATACTCAGGCAGAGATAGTTAAATATCTAATAAAAGAAATTATCAAGAAGGTCAATGGAGAAAGTGAGGATATAAATGATGATAATTGCAGAACGAGAAATTAGTCGGACATGTTTATGCTGCAAAAAGGAATATAAAGATACACAGATTTTTGTAAACGGTGTACTATCCCTCCGGTTTAATATATGCCCGGATTGCATTGAATCTGGCGAGTCCGCAAAATATTTAGAGATGAGGTTAAACGATAATATTAATGAATAAAGGTCAATGAAGAAAGCGAGGACATAAATGATTAAAGTAGATCAATACACCTGCGGACAGTACGTATTTTTCAGCTTACATAACGGCGAAAATGAAAACGACCTTAAAAATATGCTTAAAAGTTATAAGCTGAGTAAACTGTCCGGGCGAATAGTATTCTTTAATGCTTATGATGCCACCGGAAAAATCTGGCCGCAGCTTTGCCTCGAGTTAACTGATGCTGAAGAAATATACGATTATGACGACAATCTTCAGTACAATGGGCTCGAAGAACACATATGCTATCTACCAATACCCTTTTCTCCTGCAACTGGAGAAAAGATTGAGTTTGAGACTGTCAGCAATTATAATATAGACTCAGCCAGAATTAAGGAGATACTTGATGAAAGAGATGCGGTTCCAAAAAGACGGTCTAACAAAAATCGCAATAAAATCGCAAAACTCAATGAAGAAATTGGCAAGCTGACAAAAGGAATTGCTGATATAATGTATGCGGAATGCGAAATCTATGACGAAAGCTCCGTCGATTGTGCCGCGATGGTAATTGAAAATCTGATAAGAAAGGAATAATTTTTATAAAAATGTCTACTAAAGTAGATTATCCCATTCTAATTGTAAAGGGCTCGAAATCGAGGCCTTTAAAAATTAATTTACCAGACCACAGCGCTTATTTTCTTGCATAAAAAAGGATACGAAAAATCGTATCCTTTTTTTTTGCTATTCTGTTGTTAGTGCCAGAAAATAGTATGCAGATATAATACCTGTAGGCGTATATTTTAGCACATTTATCTTCCATGATTTATTTCCCTTATTACGACATTGAATAACCCAGAGATATATCTTTCCGGCATATTCCGCATTAATATTTTTTTTGCATATTCATCATCTTTGTTATTATCAATTATAGTTCTAATCCATCTCGAATCCTGCAAATCAGTTACATTAAAGCTATTACCTGTTAACAAATGCATGAAGTCTTCAACAAGGCTGATATGCCATTCAGCGTCTGTAATATAAGTTTTCACGTAAGTATCTAGGCTCTCTTGTATTTGTACTCTTGTTATTTGTTCCATATGCTTATCCTCCATAAAGTTTGCTATTCTGTTGTCGGCAGTACCGGAAAAATAGTATGCAGATATAATACCTGCATACTTGTGCCGATATAGATAATATAGATAAATTCACCAGTGATACCATTAATTATTTCTGTAATAAAAAGAATCAGATCATTTTCTGCTTCTCAATGTTTACAGCTTTTGTCATATTATTACCTCCAAGACTTTATTTTTATCCGTATGAAATTACAGACAATTAATCTTCATCTATATCATCAAGCAGCTCATCAAATAGTTTATAATATCTTAATTCTCTGTTCTTTGATCGCTTTATGTATGACGGATGATAAATAGATATTATATTGATATTATTCCATTTCACGACTTGTAAACTATTTTCTTTAGGTTTACATATATTGATATTGAAATTAGTTTGAAATGACTCTCTAACAATATTTCCTAATAATATAATAAGTTTAGGAGCTATATTATTTATTTCATCTGTTAGTTTTTCAAAACATGCATTAATTTCTTTATCGTTAGGATATCGAAGTCTTTTTTCAGAATCAATAGGGGCACATTTTACCAAATTAGTTCTATAAACGGACATACAATGCTTGTGAGCAATATTTTCAAAAGCATCTATAATTTTCCCGCTTCGGGTTCTGCTATCAAGAGGTATCTCATCTTCATATTTCTTAATTCGAGCTGACAGTCCAATAATCATAATATCTGCATTATTTTGAAAATCTAATAATATTTTTTGGTTTAGACACTCCTGACATTTATTACACTCTATCACCCTTCTATTCATTAAGAATTTTCCTCACAATCTTTCCAGTCTCTTTACTTTTTCTTATTTTCTTTTTTATATATAATATTCCAAATACGAAATTTGTCCAAACGAAATAAGGTATATGTTAACAACAATTAATATCAGCGTTACTAAAGAATCATCACCATTCATTTTTATTAATAGCTTCTTCAATACATTCGGCTATTACATTATTAGAATCTTTTATATACGCAATGTGCCAACCATCTCCATAAAAATTCACAACGTCAAAATACTCATCCGTGTCTTGTTTTCCAAAACAAAATACTTTTGGATGAGGTATCTCTAACAATTTAAATCCTGATATATCATATCCATCGTTAGCAATTCGTTCTGCAACTGCTTCAAAATCAGTATTTGGAACGTCTTCGTCCCAACTTTCCAAGTGAATATGATCTTCTGCTACTTCACTGACATCGCACATATGAAAATTGTCGCCAAATCCCATAATTTTTCGAACTTCTTCTATGCTACTCATAATTTATCCTTTCTAGCTCTAATGGCCTTTTCTTTTGGTTTCTTTTAGATGTCCCCTTGTTTTGGAATTCTGTCACTCTTCATGAGTTTTTCGTACAGCATTGGAACCAATGCTCAGAAATTAGGTTTCTGTTTCACAAACCTCCACTCCCATGTGGTGCAGCGGCTCCTATGGATAGGGTGTTCTACACTTATTATAAATATGGATTCCGTAATAAGAGACTAATACATTTTCAAATGAGTACCCAAAATCATATATCAATAATTTCGCACAAAAAGTATTCATGAAAAATACTAATTTTTTTTGGACAAATATAAATTTGTACATATTATATAAGAAAAGCATGAGAATATAAGAGGATTAATATGAGAAAAATTGAAGTAATATTTTCACAAGCAGACAAAGAGCTGGTAGAAAGACTTCGTCACAAATACGAAAAAATATCAAATAGATACCTTGCCTTGGCTTTTGTCTTCAAAATAATAACCGGCATAATTCTCAGCGGCATGCTTTATTTCATAGCCTATACGATGGTCAATGAATTATATTATGCTACTGTTACTGTCTGGATAATCTTTATATCTGCAATAATTTCGCTTCTGATAAACTATATTTTTCAGATGATGCATAATAACTGCTTTTTAGATGCCCTGCACTACAAGTTCATAGCCGAACACATGCAGGAAATATCAAAGTACAAAAACAGTCTGACATTTTCAGTCAGCAAAACCTGCCCTAATGCGGTAATATATAATCTTCCTGACGGCAAATACCGCTGCATTGAGACAGTCAGTAACATCCCGGCAGACGGTGATGTCATCATAACAATCAAAGAGGATGCAGACTCAAAAGGCCAGATCTCTCTGGACTGGTACGCAAAAACAGTATAAGAAAGGACAACAATATGAAAAAATCGTCAGCAAATATGTGGCATGCAGCACTTCTGCTGCTTATATTTTCAATGATAAACCTTGCAGCCACACCCTTTTTGCTTGCAGCGATTGGGCAGGCAGCCCCGACGCTAAGCCTTTTATCAGCAGCGTGTGCAGCAGGAATGGCGGTTAAATCAATGAATAAGAAAGGAAAAAGCAATGAATAAAACAAAAAAGACAGCAGTGTTTATTCTGCTAACAATTCTTTTGGTATGTTTCTTTGCAGGATGTGCAAAACTGGCGGAAGTTGAAAGTACAGAAGACTCAACCGTACAAGTTAAGATTGTAGACGAATATTATCGCGATTCGTACATGACCTCAATACATAACGTCAAATCCTTCAGGTACACGCCATGTCTGACCGTTTATCACATTTCGGTTGAATATAATGGCAAACAATATTGTCTGACAGATAAGGAGTCATATGAACTGTATCATGACAAGATTGGAGAAACAGCAGATGCACTGCTAAGAACAACGAAATGGGATAATGGCAATGTTTCATACGACATTGTGGGACTTGCAAAATAAGAAAGGGAAAATCAATGAATAAGACAAAATTAACAGATATACAGAAAATCAACCTGAAAAACAATATTGATGTGTATTCTCTTGCTCAAAAAAGAAAAAACAAACAAGTCTCCATGCGCTTAATAGCTAAGGCCACCGGCTGTTCATCATCAGACTATAATGATTATGAGCATGAGAAAAACCATTCAATAAACATGTATACAAAAAAGCCATGAAGCATCTGGACAGTATTGGATAAGGAGACACAAAGATGGCAAAGACATTTGCAGAGAAAGAATTTGAAGCAATGAGTCTGTGGGCAATTGAACACAAGCTTGTGGATGAGTTTGACAACGAAATATTGGAAAAACTTACTGTGGACATGAGCAATAAGAATATCGACGGCATGGCTGCATCATTTGGATATTTTGTACTAGAACATTCTGACGGCGGATATTTATAAGGAGGCAATAATGATTAATATTAATGACATTAAAATCAATCAAAAAGTGTGGTTCAAAGAGTCTTGGACAGAAAGAATTGTATGTGGATTTGTAAACGAGATAACAAAACGCTCAGACAATGAAGACTACATAATAGAAATCAAAGGAAAGTCATACTCGGAGGACAGCTTTATTGGTACTACCCACCAGTCACCAGACAATCTATTTACAACAAAAGAGGAAGCGATTGCCGCTGCTAAAAAAGCAAATCAGAAAAGGGTTGATAATTATAAGGCTGAAATCGCTAATATTGCTTCTTTAGTAGCATTTCCTCTCTCTCATCCATTTGGCGCAGAGGAATATACAGACTATGAAGCAATAAGGGCATACAAAGAACGGGCAAAAGAACTGGGATTTAAAATACCGGATTAAGGAGCAAAAAAAATGATGAATTTAAGTTTTGTAGCAATTGGTATTATATCCGGATTAATTTTAACATTTTTTGTCGGAGTAGGGTGTTATAAATCTTATTATAATGGCACCTCTGACCGTTGGATCGACCATTGGATTCCCCAAACAATTATTTCTGGATTGATAATTATTTCTATAACAGCTTGTATGGGAAAAATTGATGATACCAATATGCGTATAGAAAAATCAATTAAGAACACAATTACTGCTAATTATGATAATGTACTCAATTATCATAATGAAAAAGATAATAAAAGTTTTGTTTCAGGTGATGTAAAATATACCTTCGATTACGACAATAAAAAAAAGACATTAATAATATTTAATGGTTCATCTGTTAACGCAACATTTGTTAATGGTGTCGAACAGAAAAACAACAAATAAAGAACGTACTAAAGAACTGGGATTTAAGGTACCAGATTAAAAAGAAATCAGAGCAATAAAGGAGGAATACGATGGGAATTTACACGATAATAAGCCTTGCAATAGGATTTATTATAATATTATTTTTCGGCTGGATGATGTATGTGCACTATACAAATGACGACTTAGAACATTGGGTTCCGCCAACATTGATAGTCGGAATGCTTATAATAATGTTGTTTGGAAGCATTGGATATGGTGCCGACAAGAGCGAAAAACTTCATGGAGAAATTAAAAATACGATAATATCCAATTACGACGATGTGACTAATTACCATGATAATGATCGACAGAGCTTCGTGTCAGGCGGAATAAGGTACACTTTCGATTATAACAAGAGTCAAAAGACACTAACGGTATTTAACAACATATCAGTTGTTGACGCAATATTCATTGATGGTGTCAAACAGAAAAGCAGCAAATAATTTATATTAAGACACTCCCCTGCTGCAATATTTATATAGAAGACGATAAAATGGCACAGCTTCTATCATACTTATAATGTAAAATTGTTCATTTCTTTTGGACAAACGGATAATCGTACATATTATATATGTAGAAATAGATACAGGGGGAAATATCATGACAGTAGGCGAAGTAAAAAACATGTTCACGGACCAGTATGCAGACGTTGAGTATTACAAAAAACATGTCTGAAGAAGTACATCAAATTGATTTCAATTTAGAGCATTGCACAGGTGTGGATGCTAACGAAATCAATGATGATATGGAAGCAATAGCATATCAGCTTGAATTACTGCCGACTCGAAAATTGGCATGATGATAATGCGAAAATATTATACAGCCTATTGCAAAAAATTAATTAATGTCTACTAAAATAAAAACGTAGATCAGACGAGGATATGTATGATAAGACAGTGCTTGCAAACAGTGAGTACGGAGATAAGGATGCAAAAGTACTATGTATTTTGCTGTAAAAAAAATGGATGACAGGAGGCACTTATGGATAAAAATACTATAGCTTGCTGCGCCAACTGCAAACATTGTCTGGAATATCCGCATGGCAACAGATATGGCGACATTGACTATATGTGCGCGATTAATGGATATTTCATGCACAGTATCAACAAAGATATCTCAAAGATTAAGCATTTTACTCCCGGCGGCAGAGAGCTTGAGTGCAGATATGAAAGGAAGAAAACAATATGATAAGTAGCGGCATAATCGTAATAAGCGGCATTGTAATAGTATTAGCAGTCACAGTCTTTTTTGGCTTTATTTTTTACTCCATGTACAACAACTTGACTATTAAACATTGGCTTCCACAGACAATTATTGTGGGAATAACCATTACTTCATTAGCAGTCTGTGCAGGAATAATTGATAATAACAACAGTAAAATGGAAAAATCAATTGAAAACACAATTGCTTCAAATTATGATAATGTCCTTGATTATCATAATTATAAAGACAATAAAACTTTTGTTTCGGGTGATTCAAGGTACACATTTTATTATGATAAAAGGACTAAAACTCTGATAATACTTAAAGGCTCAAATATAGACGCGGTATTCGTTGACGGCGTGAAACAGAATGATCAAAAAACATCAGATAAGACTGATAAAAAGAAAGACTGTATATCATATAAAACAGATGATGCAGATAAGACAGATACAGATAAAACTGACAGCAATTCAGACACCACCAGCAACTCCTCTTCCACTGCTTCTTCCACTGCAGTCAGCTTGCAGCAGAAAATACAGGACAAGATCCAGTCCAGATACAGCGATGCCGCCATGACAGGGTTCGACACAATCAAGATGTCCGGAACATTCAGCTGCAATAATGTGCAGTATAGTTTCCAGTGGAAGGATGACATGCTGGAAGTGATTAATGCTAATAATGCTGACGATGTTACATATTATAAGATTGCACAATAATTGTATCAAGGCACTGCTTTTCTGCGGTATCTTGATGTAAAAAATGTAAGGAGGAATAATCATGCTGACACAATCAGAGCGCGCACAGATATTCGCAATGAGATTGGCGCAGGCACTAAATGATGCGAAATTAACGGCATTCGACATCAGTGTTTCGCCAATATATCTAAAAGGTGAAATATTACCGTCTCTCGACGAAATCATAAGAATAGCAAAAAAACTGGGTGTAACAGCGGAATGGCTCAGCGGATTAGACTATGTATATCAGAAAAAAGAGAACGAAAAAGAAAGTAGCAATGAGCTGATGACAAAATGCAGAATAATCATAAGACAGTTTGTTGACGATATTTCTGAAACCATTAATCAATCAGATACAGATACGCTTGCTGCTGACGATATTAAGCTGCTTGAACTTATAACTGCCTGCAGAAATAAACTGACGGATGTACATAACAAAATAGGTGATCTGGAATGGAAAATGCCGGATTGGACATTGAGAATGTAGAAAAGGAGGAATAACTATGGAAACAAGAATAGAGACAATCAACGAATGCATTAATCTTCTTCAGTTTGTTTTAAATGAAACTAAAAACTGAAAGATTAAACTAACTGATTATGCTTTCATCATTCAACATTATATTCATTATTGTGGGATTAATTATGTATAATCGCAGCAAGAAAGCACGAAACAACTGTAAGTATGGTTTTAATTTCTGTAGAAACCCCATTAGTTGTTGCCGAATTCCTGTATTTAATACGCAATATAGTAATGTATATTTGTTAATATAAGCAAAATGCGGGCAAAGAGCTAATTATAGGAACAAAAACAAGAATTTTATTAATGTCTACTAGATGTAGATTGAGGGAAATGACCTTTACATGATATATACAGCCTATATACTTATTGGCATTACAGGAATCATTGGGTTCATCAGATGCATTAACGACTGGAAAAGAGGAAAATATCATGACAATTGAGAAAACACTGGAAGCAGTATCAGAAAAATTAAAGAATGCACCTGTCAACACCGATTACGCTGACAGTCTCCTGCTCATTAAGAATGCACTCGAAAAGCAGAGAATGTGCGAGTGGACCAAGGACAAGAATACGCTCGGTAAATCGGCATGCAAAACCACGGCTCTGCTTGGAAAAACTGTATGGATTATTATGCTTACAAATATCATCAGCCAGGGGAAACCCGTATATCATGTAAGGGAAGCCATATGCACAAAATACAGCGTCGGAATGTATGGAGAAGTCACAATATCAACAGTAACAAAGGACGAGCGGAAAACTCGAAACGAAACACCGCTGACAGCAATTGGTGATACCATATTTTTGTCAAAAGAAAAGGCAGAAATAAAATTAAAAGAAATGAGAAAATAATTAATATCAAGACGCCACTCTTCTGTGGCGCCTTTTTTTTATATGGAAAGCCATTTCGCGACAACAAATCTATCATACTTACAATAAAGAAAAGTTCATCTCATTTGGACAAAGACAGAAAAAGAAATATTATATATATAAGAAACTTGCAGAGAAGAAAGGAAAAACGCTATGAAAATTCAGGATAAACTCAACATATGGGTAAAGCTCACAAACGTAAACCCTACAAAAGAACAGAAAAGTTATACCATTAATATGTCCGGCAGACTGAGTGATTTTGACATCAAACAGATGAACGACAAAATCAAGGAAGCCCTCAAATATGATGCAACAGGCGTTTTTGCGGACGCTTATCTGTCTGAGTATTTCGAAAAGTTCATAGCAGACAAAAGCTTTTCCGTAAAAGAAATGCTTGCAAATCCTGAGACAGAGAGTTTTCTTGCTGATGTAAGACTCTTACAGAACGCCCTTGCTGAAAGTGATTCGGCAAATATGATAAAGTCTGATGCTGAGAAAGCAATGAATTTTTATGGCATGTCAGCAGAAGAACTGTCTCTTTCTGATATTATCGAAGTCCGCACGTCTGCAGAGCGCTGCATGAACGGGAAATTAAGTACATTACAGTTTTCAAGCGGAACTCCATCTGAAAACGGATTCAAGATGTCAAAAGATATTTACATGTACCGTGACCTTGATGCCATGCTCTACTGCGCTGCTGACAATGTACTTGACGGAGTATCTCTTGGCTACATCCGTAATGAGGGAAACCTTACTGACAGCTATTTTGCTTTCATCATTAAAAACGGCAGAAATCTATATCTGCTTACAGATAAGCCCAAGTACGGACATCCGCTTATGAGCAGCTACAGACGCTGTCCGGGTCGTGACATGTCGAGAAGAATTGAAAACAATATGTTTCCATACGATTCAGTTGCAAACATAGATACATCCGACCTATGGGGAAGCGGACGATATGGTACAAAAGAAACAGATAATAAAAATGCTCTTGAAATCATGGAAAATCCAAGAATAAAAATCGGCACATTTGAGGACATGGAAAAGCACGAAGCATTCTGGGCAGTCCTTATGATTTCCATGATTAAGGATAAATTTTACAAAGAAGTACCGCAATACGAACTCTCATACACTGGTTCAATGATACAGACGAACAAAATTGAAGCATCAGAATATGCTCTTGCTATCCGCAATACCCTGCCAGCAATGAAACTTCATGACATTGCCTCAATAGATGATACTGCAGATTGCGGCTGCGAGAATGAATATACGATACTTGACTATATTGTAGACAGATACAAAGACAGGGTGGATAAGGACCTGCTGAATGTCATAGCTGATACTGACGAATATGCTCTTATTGACAAGAAATACACTTATAATGATGGATTTTTAAGCAGCGACGTCATTCATCCAGTAAAAGCATTTGATTTATCTGCTGCCTGTGGAACCAAGGAAGAAATTGAAGCTGACCAGAAATGGATGGCAAGATACAATTATGCTGCACAGATACAAAAACTTGCTGAAGATGATTACGAACAGCATAGACAGTCCGTCAGTCTTGCAGTCGGAGACAAAATCATTCCAAGAACCCGCGAGATATGCAGGTCTTTCGTTAAAGGAGAATTATCCAACTGCGCTCGCAAACGGACTTTTTCCGTATGGTACGGCGGTAACACAGGAGCTGATTACAAATTTGGTTACAATAATTACAGCAACAAATCAGACATGAAATGTACATTTTCAGGGAAAGCACCTTCTGTTGCGCTGGTGATAGAACCAAAGAATATGGACGAGCTTGCATTTGTCTGTGGCTGCAGAAAGGAAGAACTACCTGAACAGATACAGCACTGGGGAAAAGGAACCAGATATTGTGGAAATCAGCTACTCTACAGACTTGATCCAATGTCATTCAAAATCAGCGATCCATTCCAGAAGATGACATTTAAAATTGTCATACTGCTGTCCAAGAAAGAGTATCTCAGTATCTGTGACGAAGCAGGTGTGAAACAAGACAAATTCTGGGAACTTGAAAAGCCTAGTTGCTTTAGATATAACCGGCTTGAGGATAACGATACATGCTGCGGAAAGAATACATATGATCCTGAGGCAAAATGTCTCGTATCGCTTAAGAAATGTAGAAAGTGTAAATTTTTCAAACAGCAGTAAAAAATAAGGATACGATTTTTCGTATCCTTATTGTGCAGCAAATAAAAGGAATGAAAAAATATGACAAACACACAGAAAAATAAAATTTATAAATTAGCATATGAAAAAGTAAAACGAAATAGAAAAGAAGGAACTATAAGGCATATTTTTCTATTAAGTGTAGGAATTATGTTTTTATTGATGTTGCAACTTGCAGATTTAAAATCAGATTTGACATCAACAATAATTCAAATCATTTGTTATGTATTAATTATATCGGCAATGTTATGCTCCATTTGGTCTATTTATCATAATCATAAATATGTTAAAGATTTTGCTAATGATATTAATAACAGATTATTTGATATTCACAAAACAAATCAAGGAGACTATGAAGTAAAGATTGACGATTATACTATTCTTACAGTATTAAAAAGTGAATTTCAAGAGTGAATATATATTACACACCTGTTTAGGTGGGTAATATTTTAAGCTTTATAATTCTGAAAATTCTTTACACAAATCAAACAGCCCATATCTGCTTGACAATTCTATTCCATATTTTTTAAGAACAGCAGTATTTAATATAAAGGTCATGTCCTCTCTGACATAAGAATAATCAACTTTATACTTTGAATAAAATTGATTAGATTCAATGCTTTTATACATTTTCAAAGCACGTTTGCATAATCCCAATGCTCTGACATGATTGTTTAAAATAATATCAATTTGTATCATATTAATATAAGCATTATACATGTAATCATAATCTACAATTGTTAAATTGCCAGCTGCCATTTTATTTTGCAGATTAAGGATAACATTATAGTAACAGGCATAAGCATTGACATATGATTTGCGTTTTAAATAATTACAGCCTAGTTTTGACCATGCCTTGTAACACTGTGGATCAACTGACAAATTCTTATTGTAATAATTTATTGCCCTGTTTGTACTATTCATTTTATCCATCATTTCAGCTTTATATAGAAATACTTTTGAATTGTAATCATCATTACAGCATTCATTGTATAATTGAAAAGCCGTTTCAGGTTTTTCAATCAAATTATCATAAACGCTGGCTTTTAACATTATAAAACTGTTTCCAAGATATTCTTCATTGTGACTGCAAATATTTATGATGCTGTCATTGTCCATATAGTAATTAATGCCATTCTTTTTGCAGAATAAATTCATCTCATAAAAAATATCAGCCACAGCATACTTACAGTGTAGATAGCCATCACTGTCCCACAAAGGAACGTTTTTATTTCTAAGCAAGTCCAAAATATTAGTGCTTATATCAATATAATCCTTATATATTTCTTCCATATAAGTATGACTTCGATGCCTGAAATAGTCTCTGCCAAACAATACAGTTCTTACATATTGTTCCCCGTGTCCATCATAAACATCACATAAAGCCACCAAGTCATCATATTCTGACTCATCCACAATGGAATCTTTTAAAAACCGATCCAGTAAATCAGGCAAAGAACTATACAAGATACAATTATCATACAATTTACAGACTGCACCATAAGCCCTGTCTACAGTACAGACAATAGCATCTGACAAAGCTAAAACTCTATTTTCATTGCTATTATCTATTTTTATGTCAGTATTTATCATATAAATACAAACACCAGCCAATTCAAAAAATGACTTAATATTGAGACTGTCAACTATACTACTGCTTGAATATATTAATGTAATTAATTTCATATATGTATTATATCTCCATGATTATATGCGCAAAATTCCTTGTCATATTACGTCTTGCCGTAGCAAAATACTCCGCTTCTGCCTGTCCTGACAGTTCGTTTTTCGCCTGTGGCATTTGAGGTATGATATATGCTCCGGATAATATTTCATTTATTAATGATGATATTTTATTATTTATATCCATTATTATTTTAAATCCCCTTTATTATATCAAAACAAAAATCAATGCAAATATTATCGGTGTAAATATAAAAACAAAAGGCACTATACACCAGTATTTTACTACTGACTGAGGCAGAATGCATTCATAATCATTTTTGTTAACATATAAAATACATTTTTCATTAACTTTTGGTTTGAAACTGCGATGGGTTTCACTCTCTGTTGTTATGTATTCCTTATTGTTAATTGTATATTTATATACACCATCATATTCTGTGTGACCGCCGCGATTAACACTTATCCAATGCTTACAATAAGTAATACAGACAGCTTCAACCTTGAAATACTCAGCATGCAGCTTATGTAACTGATAAATACCATATGCAGGCAACACTATACAAAGCAGCCAACCAAATCGTTCATCAAAACTATAGACAATTATCATTATAAGAAATAATATATAGACTCTTTTTCCAGTCATAATTTCTCCTACACTTCTATGTGCATAATCTTCACATTATTTTCATGTACCAAGTCCACCACATCCCCTCTCATATCCCTGACAATCGGACTCTGTGGAAAACCTTTATTCTGTGAAGCCACTACTGCTGTTCTGCCATCAGACAATTTAACGAGTATGCCTTCCGGATATGGTGTTATGCTTTTCATAAAGAAATCAACAAGACCACCATTAAACATAATATTTCTGTTAGCAGTTATAAAATCAATGACCTCTCCCGGATTTATAGCGTCCTTGTAGCAGCGTCTGCTTAGCATGGCATCGTATACATCACATATGTGTATGATTTTTGAGAAGATATGCGTCTCTTTGTCAATAAGCCCTTTCGGATAACCACTGCCATCATAGTTTTCATGGTGTTCAAGAATCGGCACCCTCACAAGCGGTGAAATGCTTACCATATCTTTCAGCATATCATATCCATACTGCGGATGTTTCTTTATTTCAGCAAATTCTTCTTCTGACAGGCGCCTGGGCTTATTTAAAATAGCTTCTGGTATCTTTGTCTTACCAATATCATGCAAAAGAGCTGCTGCAATCAACTTTCTTACTCTCTCATATTCTATTCCATATAACAGGCCAAAGGTTCCTGCATACATGGCTACATTTAAACTGTGCATGTATGTTGAACTATCATATGCTGCAAGGGAATTTATGTTCATTGATATGCTGTCAGCATGTTTCAGTGAAGCAAGTATTTCTCCTGACAGATATGCGCACCTGTCAACGTCCATGTCTTTGAGCGCACACATTGTCTTAAACTGTACATCTGTAGGAAGCTGATTTTTAGGATTTATGCCTTTTGACAGTTTATCGTAAACATAAGCGCCTCTGTACTGTTCCTCCCTGATACGCTGTACCATGAACTTGCTTACCAAAACATTTCTTGCAAGAAATACATCACCTCTCTTATTTAAAAGTGGCTGCGCAAGTATCATACCCGGCTGTAAATCTTTTATTTTTATATATCTCATTATTTAAATATCCTTGTCATTTTATTTTACAAACAAATATGGAGTCTGCAAAAAATCAGCAATAAAAGTTCATTTTCTTTTGGACAAAACTGCGTTTGTAAATATTATATATACAGCATGAACAATAAAGGAGAAAACTGACATGGAAACAATTAATTTCAGTGATTTCACAAATCTTTCATCTGTTACAAAAACCTTGTGTAACAGATTAATTCCAACAGAAATCACGGCAAAATATATAAAAGAACACGGCATTATTGAGGCTGATCAGGAAAGGAGCATGATGAGCCAGGAGCTCAAGAATATCTTAAACGACTTTTACAGAAGCTTCTTAAGTGAGAACCTCGTAAAAGTTCATGAACTTGACTTTAAGCCGCTCTTTATAGAAATGAAAAAGTATCTGGAGACAAAGGATAATAAGGAAGCTCTTGAAAAAGCACAGGATGATATGAGAAAAGCTATCCATGACATTTTTGAAAGTGATGACAGATACAAAAAGATGTTCAAGGCAGAAATTACCGCTTCCATCCTGCCAGAGTTTATCCTGCACAATGGAGCCTACTCTGCTGAGGAAAAAGAAGAGAAAATACAGGTTGTCAAGATGTTCAACGGCTTTATGACATCATTTTCAGCATTCTTTGCAAATAGAGAAAACTGCTTTTCAAAGAAAAAGATTTCATCATCTGCATGCTACAGAATTGTTGATGACAATGCAAAAATCCATTTTGACAACATTCGCATATACAAAAACATTGCAAACAAATTTGATTACGAGCCTGAAATGATTGAGAAGATTGAGGAAGCTGCTGGCGGAGCTGATATTAGGAATATTTTTTCGTATAACTTCGATCATTTTGCCTTCAATCATTTTGTGTCACAGGATGATATTTCTTTCTACAACTATGTCGTAAGCGGGATTAATAAATTCATGAACCTCTACTGTCAGGCGACAAAGGAAAAATTAAGCCCATACAAGTTAAGACATCTTCACAAGCAAATACTCTGCATCGAGGAGTCTTTATATGATGTACCTGCAAAGTTCAATTCCGACGAGGATGTATATGCCGCTGTTAATGATTTTCTTAACAACGTCAGAACCAAGTCTGTTATTAAAAGACTGCAGAGGCTCGGTGAGAATGCTGACAGCTATGATCTTGATAAGATATACATTTCAAAGAAGTACTTTGCAAATATATCCCAGACGCTGTACAGGGATTTCAGCATAATCAATACTGCTCTTATCATGAGCTATATCGACACTCTCCCGGGCAAAGAAAAGACCAAGGAGAAAAAGGCTGCGTCCATGGCTAAAAACACTGAATTAATAAGCCTTGGTGAAATTGACAGACTTGTTGATAAGTATAACTTATGTCCGGACAAAGATGTAAGCACAAAATCGCTTATAAGAAGCATTTCAGATATCGCTGCTGATTACAAAGCAAGTCCGTTGACTATGGATTCCGGTATTTCACTTGCAGAAAACGAGACCAAAATCGCTGTTCTTAAGGAAGCAATTGAGCCGTTTATGGAAATCTTTCGCTGGTGTGCAAAGTTCAAGACAGATGAGCCCGTTGACAAGGATGCAGATTTTTACACAGAACTTGAGGATATAAGCGATGAAATCCATTCTATTGTATCCTTATACAACCGTACAAGAAATTACGTAACCAAGAAACCGTACAACACAGATAAGTTTGGATTGTACTTTGGTACATCTTCATTTGCATCAGGCTGGAGCGAAAGCAAGGAATTTACCAACAACGCCATTCTTCTTGCAAAGGATGACAAGTTTTATCTTGGAGTGTTCAACACCAAAAATAAACCTGCAAAGAGCATCATAAAAGGGCATGACACAATGCAGGACGGCGATTACAAGAAAATGGTCTATTCTCTTTTAACCGGACCTAACAAGATGCTGCCTCATATGTTCATAAGCTCAAGCAAAGCTACACCGGTTTACGGACTTACAGATGAACTGCTTTCTGATTACAAAAAAGGCAAACATCTTAAGGCATCAAAGAACTTTGACATAGACTATTGTCACAAACTGATTGATTACTTCAAGCATTGTCTCGCACTGTATACTGACTGGGACTGCTTTAATTTTAAGTTCTCAGATACCGAAAGTTACAATGACATTGGTGAGTTCTACAAGGAAGTTGCCGAACAGGGATATTACATGAACTGGACATACATTGGAAGCGATGATATTGACAGTCTGCAGGAAAATGGCCAGCTGTATCTGTTTCAGATATACAATAAAGACTTTTCAGAAAAGAGCTTCGGAAAACCAAGTAAGCACACTGCTATTCTACGCAGTTTATTCAGTGATGAAAATGTTGTAGATCCTGTTATCAAGTTATGCGGCGGCACAGAAGCATTCTTCAGGCCAAAGAGCATAAAAACTCCTGTCGTTCACAAGAAAGGTTCTGTCCTTGTCAGCAAGACTTACAACGCACAGGAAATGGATAAAAATGGAAACATTATTACTGTCAGAAAATGCGTGCCTGATGATGTTTACATGGAGCTTTACGGCTACTACAACAATTCAGGAACACCTCTTTCAGCAGAGGCGCTTAAGTACAAGGATATTGTAGACCACTGCACTGCCCCTTATGACATTATAAAAGACCACAGATATACAGAGGATGAGTTCTTTATCAACATGCCGGTGTCACTAAACTACAAGGTGGAAAACAGACGTGTAAATGTAAACGAAATGGCTCTTAAGTATATTGCTCAGACAAAGGACACTTACATCATTGGAATTGACCGTGGGGAGAGAAATTTGCTGTATGTATCAGTAATTGATACTGACGGAAACATTGTTGAGCAGAAATCCCTTAACATCATTAACAATGTGGACTATCAGGCAAAGCTCAAGCAGGTTGAAATCATGAGAAAACTGGCAAGGCAGAACTGGAAACAAGGTGTAAAAATAGCTGACTTAAAGAAAGGCTATTTGTCACAGGCAGTTCATGAAGTTGCCGAGCTTGTAATAAAATACAATGGTATTGTTGTCATGGAAGACTTAAACAGCAGGTTTAAGGAAAAGCGTTCAAAGATTGAGCGCGGGGTTTACCAGCAGTTTGAGACAAGCCTCATTAAGACTCTCAACTATCTGACATTCAAGGACAGAAAGCCTCTGGAAGCAGGCGGAATTGCCAATGGTTATCAGCTTACATACATTCCGGAAAGCCTTAAAAATGTCGGAAGCCAGTGTGGATGCATTCTCTATGTGCCAGCCGCATATACATCAAGAATTGATCCGACAACAGGATTTGTATCCTTATTCAAGTTCAGAGACATATCGTCTGAAAAAGTCAAGACGGATTTCATTGGCAGATTTGACTGCATCAGATATGATGCCGAGAAAGATTTGTTTGCATTTGAGTTTGATTACGATAACTTTGAGACATACGAGACCTGTGCAAAAACAAAATGGTGTGCATATACTTACGGCACAAGAGTTAAAAAGACATTCCTCAACAGAAAGTTCGTTAGTGAAGTCATTATCGACATAACAGAGGAAATTAAGAAAACTCTTGCTGCCACAGACATAAACTGGACAGATGGTCATGACATCAAACAGGAAATTATTGACTATGCACTCTCCTCTCACATATTTGAGATGTTCAAACTCACAGTACAGATGAGAAACAGCTTATGCGAGTCGAAAAACAGAGAATATGACAAGTTTGTGTCTCCAATATTAAACGCATCAGGAAAGTTCTTTGACACGGACGCTGCTGACAAATCGCTTCCTATTGAAGCGGACGCCAACGATGCATATGGAATTGCCATGAAAGGCTTATACAATGTGCTTCAGGTGAAGAACAATTGGGCCGAAGGCGAGAAGTTTAAGTTTAAAAGACTCAGCAATGAAGACTGGTTCAATTTTATGCAGGAAAGACAGTAAAACGGAAATGCTTACAGTTCAACAGCATAAAGCGATAATTTTAAACATAATGCATAAAAACTTACAGTTAAACAGTGAAATATTGTGCAGGTGCACAATGCTAGGACTGAAACTGTAAGCGGAATGTCTACTGAGGTAGATATTAAAGCTGCGGTCTGCACTAACTGTTGAAACTGTAAGCGGAATGTCTACTGGAGTAGATTATCGCTAATATAAACCGGTTTGTTGAAACTGTAAACAGAATGTCTACTGAGGTAGATATATTCCTGATTATATTGTTTATCATACAATTGATACTGTGAGCAGAATGTCTACTAAGGTAGATATATCTTAAGAACTTTGTGTGTGCCGGTTAAAACTGTAAGCGAAATGTCTACTGATGTAGATATTAATGGGACTTGTAAGAGTTTCAGGTTGAAACTGTAAGCGGAATGTCTACTGATGTAGATAAGCGTTCTCATATCGTTTCGCTATGTGTTGAGACTGTAAGTGAAATGTCTACTGATGTAGATTCCGAAAAATCTTTGGCTTACTTAGTTGAGACTGTAAGGAAAATGTCTACTAGGGTAGATTTCCTGTTGATGAAATGTTATCTGTATATTGAAACTATAAGGGAAACGTCTACTGATGTAAATGAAACCAAAGCTCCAGACTTAATGCATGTTAAAGTTGCGAACAGAATGTCTACTGGTGTAGATGAGTTGCAGACGAATGGTTCTTTGCATGTTGAAGCTGTAATAGAAATGTCTACCTAGGCAGATGCAGTCCCTGGAGATGTGAAGAAAGCGGTTAAATCCGTGAATAAAATGTCTACTGGTGTAGATAGTATTGTTGTTTTAATCATTTAGAGTTGAACCTGTAAGGAAAATGTCTACTGAGGTAGATATCATTGGGAATATCCCCTCCTTCTTTCGTTGAAACTGTAAAGAAAATGTCTACTGATGTAGATACCAGAAGTTTTATTATTGATTTAAATGTTGATACTGTGAGCGGAATGTCTACTGGTGTAGATTCATTTTTTCATACGCATGATTAGAAAAGTTGAGTTGTGAGCAAAATGTCTACTAAGGTAGATTCTGATAGTTTATATAGCGCAAGTGCGGTTGAAACTGTAAAGAAAACGTCTACTAGGGTAGATATAACACTTTAGCGCCAATCAATACTGTTAGAACAGTAAGGGAAACGTCTACTGAGGTAGATATGAAATATTGTCCAGCGCTGTCTTCATTGGAACTGTTGGCGAAATGTCTACTGGGGTAGATGCAATGAGTTTCTTCGGTAATTCATTTCAGAATAAATGATGTAGATCCGGCAAGGATGTAGCAAAGATTTTTCATGTTAATATTGCAGAGAGAGAACGTCTGTGAGCGTAGATTTTGTGGAGATAATATCGGAGGAAAAATGTCTACTAGGGTAGATTCATCATGCGTTTCTCCTTTCGTTGTTTGGTTGAAACTGTAAGAGAAATGTCTACTTGGATAGATTAAACGTAATTATTGAATTGATAAAGTTGAAACTGTAAGCGGAATGTCTACTAGAGTAGATCAATTGACAATTTCAAATTTATTGACGTTGAAATTGTAGACGGAATGTCTACTTAGGTAGATTTAAGACAGTCATTCTCGTTGAAACTGTAAGCAGAATGTCTACTAGAGTAGATAGTTCTAACTCACTTATTGGATGGTGAAAGTTGAAACTGTAAGCGGAATGTCTACTGAGGTAGATGGTATGCTGTCGTACACAACTAATGCGGTTGAAACTGTAAGGGAATGTCTACTTAGACAGATGCAGTCCCTGGGGATGTGAAGAAAGCGGTTAATCCGTGAATAAAATGTCTACTGGTGTAGATACAAAAGTCGCAGGGGTTTCCAAGGAGTTAAGGTTGTAAGCGAAATGTCTACTGAGGTAGATAAAGGCTGTCAATATATATAGATTTATTGAAGCTGCTGACGGAATGTCTACTGAGGTAGATTTGAAGTTGTTAATAAAATGTCTACTGGTGTAGATATAATCTCCTTAATCCTTGCAATAACTGTCGAATCCGTGAATAGAATGTCTACTGGGGTAGATGAGTGTAAGCGCAATACAAAACATTGTGGATAAGACTGCAAAGGAAAAATATCTACCGAGGTAGATACAAATATAAGTGTTGCTGCATATTGGCTAAAACTGTAAGAGAAATGTCTACTGAGGTAGATAATATCTGTAATATAACAATGTTGAAACTGTAAACGGACGCCTACTGAGGTAGATGTTAATAATAAATCTATAGGATTCGGAACTTAAAACTGTAAAAAGAGTCACTTTAAAGTGGCTTTTTTTACGTTTACTCCTGAACGTCATACCCTTCTACTGCTTTTTCGACAGTTTCGTACTCACTGCAACCTTCCTCATCACAGTAAATATCGTATGCACACTCTGCGACATCAGCTGCATCGTCCTTGTTAACACTAAAATCGTCAACAGCAACACCACTCATCCATGATGTCACAAATGTTTTGTGAGCATCGCTTACCTCGTCCTAGATAAGCTCAATTTCTTCTCCGTTTCTGATAATTACCATAATAGTGTCCCCCTTTAAGATAAATATTAATAAAATCACTATAAATATAGATTTTGCCTCGTTGAAAAATAAATCTGTCTGCAACATCTACAAACTCCATATTTATTGTGTCATATATAAAAATAATAAATTAAAGGAGGAAGATATTATGACAACGAAAGACTTTGAAATAATTGATCAGGTAGCTAATGAGATTTCACCGGAGTACAAGGCAACACTCTCAATCGAAGAAGAGTGGGTATCGTTTGAAAATACAAAAAATGATACCAAAAAGGTTGTGATGAGTGTTAACAACCTTGTGGAAATGTATACCGCTGATAAAGAAAAGTTCATGCGAACTCTCAAAGCTTCAATCAGCGGGGATTTAACCTCGTTTGACAAGGTTAAGGACCGCATTGTCTGCCGCCTAGTTAATCCAAAAAGATGTAAACCGGCAATAGACCAGTTGGTTCACAAAGGCTTTTTGGACATGACAATGACGTTCCGCATCATTGTCTCATTTGAGGAAGCAGAGGAATCAACATTGATCTCAATGCCAATATCCAATATGCTTTTTTCTGAATGGGGTATAACGGTAGATCAGCTGTACGAAATTGCAGCAAAGAATACCGTCAGAGTATTTGGCGCAGAAACACTCTCCATGACAGACATACTGCTTTCGCAGATAGCTCCAGAGGAAAGAGAAATTTTCCGTCAAATTCTTGATGATGCACCGTTAAAGCAGTATGTGCTGAGTAATCGCACTCGCACGTATGGAGCAGCTTTAATGTTCTGCTCGGACGAGATTAAAAAGTGCGCAGAAGCATGGGGTTCGGATGTATTAATCCTCCCATCATCTGTGCATGAGGTTATTCTCTTACCGATGATAACCCCGGATCAGGTTAACATTAACGATCCGGATGAGGTCAACGCAATGGTTAATAGTGTTAACCATGAATATTTATGTGACAATGAAGAGGTTTTGTCAGACCATTCGTATTGTTACATACGAAGTCTTGACAAGATAATTGTCAACGAATAAACAAAAAAAATCCCTTTCTATTACAGAGAGGGACTTTTTTTTGATGTTAAAGGAAGGAAAATGAAGTTATCTGCCCACATATATTGGAAACTCAATTGTTTCAAGCATTTCTTTATATTTATCCCCATCCACATACAGGGCAAATGTAGCATCTTTTCCATTTTCATATTTCTGTCTTATATCTCTAAGCAAAACTTCACCCTTATATTTCGCATTGTCAAAAGGAGTATCAATGTCATCATACTTATTAATATATGAAAGCATATCATTGTCAATAATAATAGGGCTGTCAAACACTTCCTCAAAGGATTTGCATAATGAGTATAATTCTTCTTGAGAGAATGTTATATAATAAGCGGAAAACCATGAAGATGGCTTCTTCATAGCTCCATAACGCAGACTGTTCAAAATCAATCTGATATAATCTTCCTTAGAGGATATAATACCTTTATCTAAAGCATCCCTAATTTCATCAACAGTGAGTGGAAGATAAGTATAATTATATACAGCTCTAACTTTATGTGGAATAAATCCCAACACAGATACAATTAACACTATTGCTAATATTACAAGATCCAACACAATTGGGAAAAATACTGCAGCAACAAATCCGTTCGCAATATTACTATCCCCTCCTATAAAATTAAATATTCCAGCTTTGCCTAATATTATGAACGCAGCTATATAGGTTATAAAAAGAACTAATAAAATAGATCCAAAGAACTCATTAAACAGTGCGTTACAAAATGATTTTTTCTTACTCATGTTTTTAAAGTTATTCATAAAAATTTTCCTCCAATCTTCCTATGAAACTAGCATCTTTTTGTTTTGTCATTGTTCCAGTTGTTTATTGTTATTACCATATCTGATTTCTCAGTATGTCTTCCACATATACTGCAAATAGCAAATACATTTTCCGTTGTTCCACCACAATAATATAATTTATCCTTTTCATACATCAATAAAGGTCTTTCTTTGCATCCGCAAGGGCATGGCTTCAAATTATCCCACGGATGATGACATTTACCGCTACCAACCGAACCAATAATAATCGCATTTTTTCTAGTGTTGAAGTTTAATGCTTTCTTCTTCATTGTTTTTCCTCCTTGGAAATCTCGTAATTCTAACTCCCTAAAATTCAAGGGATTTAATTTCATGACTTTTTGTAACCAACCGCGGCCAGCACTTCTCTGTATGGCGTTGTCCGTGTCTTTGTGCTTCCCCACTTTGTCATAGTTCCGCAGAGCCCTTCATTGTACGGCTTTACAACATCATATTCGCAGAATGTATCTTCGCCATTGATATATGCTATTCCTTCATGGCAGGCCAACATATCATGCAGTCTTTTTTCCTCTTTTACATGATACTTGCTGAACAATTCCTTGTACTCATCACCATTCCATATACCAGATTGTGTATTTCTTATATCATGACACACGTTTTTGCCGACAAGCATTATATGTCCAATATGTCGTTCATCTGCTTTCAACACTGTATCCGTGGCATTCACGTCACAATTGAAGTTAAATGTCCTGACAGTCTCCTTGCCTTTAAACTTGTCTAGCTCATAAGTGGCAATATTTGTACCAACAAATCCGCCATTCATGACAAGCCAGTCAATATGATGCATCCTGATGTAATCAGCAACAAGCGTCAGTGCTCCGCCTACAAACACATACTTTGCAATTGGCGGCATTTTCTTTAACACTGTCACGCCCAGACTTTCAAGCCGTTCTTTTCTCTCAAGACCTTCTTTTGTTTTCGGATAAGGGTCCAGCACCACACACTTCAGCACACCCTTATTGTGCAGATAATGAGCTGCCACTACATCATCTACGTCAGCATCTAGTTCTGCTATGTATACGACTTCTTTGTCCATCATCAGTATTCTCCTTCCTTTTTATATATAATATTTACAAATTCAGTTTTGTCCAAAACAAAATGAATATCTTGTATAATAAGTATGTTAGTTTTATATTCGGTTTATGGCTTTCCATATAAAAAATACAGACAGTGTTGCAACTGTCTGCATTAATTCTTGCACCTTATTATTCTTTCAGTTTCTTCAATAAGCCAACATACCATGTATTCTCAATATCCTCATCAGATATTCCTTTTACATCTTTTGTTGATTCAATTTCGCGCCACCAGCTTTCACATCCATATATAATTTTCTTAAGTTCGGGAACAAAGATTGCAGGATTATTAACGGCTCTATTCTTAAGAACACCTGTATTTGTATCATATGATGCAGATATACTAATTGGTAGCTCCCCAAGATATATACCCAGATAAGACTTATTCTCATACTCTTCTCCGCAAGGCCTAATTTCGCAGAGAGTTCCACATTCATAGCCAAGAGTATGTGGTTTGATTTCTTCTGATTCGATTCCATTTACAGTGATCGGATATTCAATATATCTGCTGCTGAATTTGCTACAGTTTTCGCAGTCTTTGCAAGATACATTTTTGACATTTTCGTCTTCCCATCCATCCACTACACAATGAAATTCCTTGCCGTTTTTTCTCATGGACGGAAAACAATATCTGCATCTTGATCTTTTTGATTGATTATTTTCTGACATAATTTTCTCCTTCCACATGTTATCTTGCCTCTACTTTGATTTTGCAGCCATCTTTGAGCTTATATATCCTTGTATGCCGACCTTCAAAAGAAAGCCCCATGTATTCAACAATGTCTTCACAGGCTTTTAAGAAGGCATACGGCATGAACATGTAAGCATTATTTACATACTCAATTTCTTTATCCAGCAAACTCTCATCGCCCGGGCTTGCGGCGACTGCATCATAAATCTCGCCAAGGTCGAATATACTCTTCGTATGGAAAGATAAGCCATTTTTCTTGTTTTCACGTCTTTCTGCTTCAAGTTTCATTACAATGGACTCAACAACATCAAGCGCCTCCATAAAGTCATCAAGTTCGCCGGTATAACTGTCATTTTCTCCGACCTCAATGCCCTTACTCTTGATATAGTTTATCCATTCTGGATAGCATTCATTATTGCCAAAAATCTGTGTATCATTAACGTATGTTCTGTATGACATGATTTCCTCCTATTATTCTCCGAGCAGATAATCTCTTGCGTATTCATCACCGAATTTCTTATACATCCACTTTCTGTAGTCAGGAGTACAATTGCCTGAATGATGATATACTTTCACATATCTACCTCAGTAGACATTTCACAATACTTGTTTTGGACCACTTATCTAGTCTTGGATTCATGATGAACTTCCTTTCTTTTCTTAATTATATCTTTTTTCGATCTCAAGAATAGGTTCCTGCTCTATAATTTTAAACGAGTCTGTTTTCTCTGTCATATAGCTTTCGATTAGATGAGATTTCCCATCTGTCGATTTTATCAATTTTGACTCTTTATTAATCAAATCATAATCGAACTTAGGTAAAGGCATCCATGCTGCCACTGGAGCCTCTTCCATACAGTCACTTGTCTTAAACCACTTGTCCAGTTTTGAATTGTAGTAATCTTTTGCAACAAAAGAACTATGTCTGCGCACCGTTAAAAAATACGAGCTTCTATTTGCCGATATATCCTTAAATGTTGGGTTGTTTTTCATATTCCATTCCATACTGTTCACACTCCTATTCCTATTTTTATATCACTAAATATTTTTATGCATTGTTTTTATATGATCAAGTTTTTTATTGATTTCTTCACATGTTTTCATAGTATCATGAGCTATTTTTATAGTATCTATACTTACAAATATTGTCTTAACTGCAATAAATATAGTAATAGCAGTCATAATGTATATAATTATGGGTAGCATATCTTTATCCTTTCTTTTTGATTAAATCTTTCGGTATCACTCTATGATTTCCAAATCCATTGTTATAAATTATATCGTATGCATGATCTTTCCTATGCACATCTTCAGTTAGATTCCAGGGCTTCAATATTCTTATTTTTTCTACAGTATAATTTATAAGCGCAAGGTCAGCATTTGAAATATTATTCCTGCAATCTGTTGCACTTCTTATACGTATCGGATTTGCTCCAAATCCACAATATGCATAATATACTTCTGGAACCACTGGTCCAAACGGCCACGCTTCTATCTCGTCAATAAGCATTTCCTTTTTATAAATTTGCAAACATTCTCTCTGGATGCAGTATAATATTTTCTGCAGCTGCATATTTGATATTGGAATGTTATCATCTACGCATTTATTAATTATATAATTTGAAACATCTAATGCTTTATACATATCTTATCCTTTATTTTATGCACACATAGCCTTCATATCGTTTTTTTAATGATTACTTTGCATTATTCCAGACAAAGAATGCTTTGTAATGAGAATATACAGCGTTTTTGACCTCATATAAGCTATCATCAATAGCAGTGTTGTAAACAGATGCAGCTTTAATATTACTTTCTGTACTGTCCAAATCTATTTTTTGAGAATTTACTCCATCAATAAGTTTTTGCATATCGACAATAGTATCTTTTGCTTTTATGCAATGTATTACTTTTGTAAGCAGTTTCTTTTCATTTTCATCAGTTAACATTGCTCGCCATTCTACTATATTGTCGAGTAAATAATCTCTGTCGATCAAATCCATACTGTTCACACTCCTATCTGTTTACTGTTCCGGCAGCGAAAGTACTTCCGGTGTAATTATTAATGCCTGACATCCGTTTACCGAACCAATATGCATTTCAGAAACCTTTGATGGAATAAAATTTCCATTTTCAACCACACTATTAACCACAATTGGCAAATCAATGCCCTGCAAATACTTTGTGTGACCGTCCACATCATTCTGTAGTATTGAAAAGGATTTTGAACCAGTACACTTCTGTCTGTTTCGCATTGACTCCACGTCTTTGTAGAATTTATCAATTTTATTCCAAGCTTCTGTCATACTTTCTGAGTCTGACACATCTTCTGCCGCTGAAGCTGTTATTGCCTTAATTTCATTCATAAATTCCACTGCCAGTTCAACATTCATTTCTCTCTGATTTTTTGTCATATGATTCACGCTCCTATCTGTCTAATTATTGTTTTTCTATATATATAATATTTACAAAGTGAATTTTGTCCAAAAGTAATGAGCTTTTTACATTATAAGTATGATAGATTTACAGATGACGAATAACTTTCTATATAAAAAACAGACAGCCACACGGCTGCCTGCATCAAACATGTATTTAGTTTTCTTATTCCGGACAATCCTCAATTCTGTAGTTAGGTCTCATGCTTCCACTACGCGACTCTCTCAATTCGTTCCTTCGGAAAGCGCTATTTCTTTTGCGATTCTCTTCAGTACAGCTCCACCTTCAATTTTTTCAATCTGAATACCATTCTCCCATATTGTCAGTATGGGAAAATCGTTATATTCTGGACTGAAAAACTCCTTATTACACATCTGCTTTCTTACTATATTAACATTTTCCGAAATGCAAGCTGTTCGCCCGGTATTATATTCTTCTAAAACATATATCTTCATTTTTATCCTTTCTTATGCGATGGAATTATCGTGCTGCAACTCTTTCTCATACAGTTCCACAAGATAATCGTAGAAACATTCACCCTGCCAGTTATTGAGCCACTCCTTCATTCTCTCATAGCTTTTGAAAAAATGAATAGCAAAGTCACCATCTGAATTAACTTCGTTTGAAACCTCATAATATGCGTCCTCGCCCGCGTCTTCATTCGGATTTTTGCCATATCTACCCTAGTAAACATTTTTCTTACAGTTTCAATCTGCAAACACATAAAAAGATTATCTATCTACTTATCTATTTCAGTAGACATTTTTTTACGGTATCATTTCGCTGGTTACACGATTATTTGCATCTTATAATTTTTAATCCTGACATTACACAAGTGTGTAATGTCTCACGGTTAATTATATTCTTTCTATATATATAATATTTACAAAACCATTTTTGTCCGAAAATTTATCAAACTATTTGTATTTATTAATCTAACTTTTTATACTTAGTACTGTCAATGAAAGCATCTTCAGAACCCAATGCAAGATATGAAAAGCCGGGATTTTTGCGGCGCAGTTCTCTCAAATACTTTTTAACAGTCTTGGAAGATTCCTGTACATATTCATAAACTGTATTATTTTTCATAATGGTCCAGCTGTATGTTGTTTCCATTTCTCGTCTCTCCTCTCATTTTCCTCCATGCCTTTTAAAACCCATTACACATGCAATAATATTTCACATCAGGATTTCCGCAAACATAAAGATAGCCATACTCTCTGATCAGTTTTAACCCTGCATTATACTGCCTATCGTTTGCAAAATGATCCTTATTTGCTAATTCGTTTATAATTAATTCCATTATTTTCGCCCAGCCTTTCCAACAAATCGTTTCTTACCTCTGTCAGCGCATCCAGTCTTGCCATCATACGAGCTTCGTAATTAACGTCTTTTGTGTTAACGATTTCAGTTTCGCATCTTTTGATTTTTGCACAAAGTTTATCAATATAATCTCTTATTGATTCTCTCATATCCGGCTGATTTTCATATTTATACAGCTTTTCCAATGGTTCCTGCATTTCCTTGTTAGCTTCTACACTTGCATAGCCGTACATATACATTTCCATATTTGGCAACCCAGACAGTGGCCATTTTACCTTTTGGACCAGTTTGTTCATTAGTTTTACTCCCTATATCATTATCCTTCAAAAAGTTTCATTGGATTCATGAACTTTACAATCTTACGCACCCTATTACTCTGCAGTATTTAAAATTTTTGTGGCAATATCATCTAATCCCATATTATGATATGCGGTTCCTAGATATTGATCAACATTATCTTCAGCCATTCTATTCAGCTCAATATTTATAATCTCTTCTATATTCCATTCAGTATTTCCATATACTTCATAGTAAAATCTATTAAAGCCATCCTTATCATCAATGTCGTCTTTTATACGTTGTTTAAGTTTCTTTGCATTCCCAGCGTATTCTACTGCACTAAAATAATCATTATTGCGAATACTCAGATATGACAAATGAGCATTGACTTTGAATAGATATTCCTGCTCTAACGGATCCATATAATCAGTTCTATTGTTGAGCTTACACAAACATTCTTCAAAATATTCTATTGCCTCATTATAAACTTCCATTTCCATGTATTGTTGTGCTACTTTATATATATTATGGTATTTCTGCATTATGTTATATGCATTTTCATACGCATCATTCATCAACCAACGCAGATTCTCCTCTCCCTCACAAGCCTTACCTATCTTATAAAGTATATTTGACACATACGGTTCTTTGCCTATCCTATCTTTTGCTTCAATAAAAGCATTTACTGCATTCATCTTATTACGACTAGAATTCTCAAATATCAATCCGAGCAACATATAGATATTGTTCTCACCAGGAAACTCGTCAGCAAATTGCGAACACATACTGCCAAGTTCATTCTCAGTATAATATAATGGCTTTTTACACAAAAAGCACGCTAAATTCGCCTTTTGTCGGCAATATAGTCGTGCATAGTTAAATTCATATAGGATATTAGTGTCTGAATATTTTTCATATAATGCATCTAGCTCATTGGCAGCCTCTTTAAAATGTTTACCTGCCATATATGTGACCGTCGAATTAATGCTAAAATATTGAAGTGTAACAGCCGCCTGAAATAAATTATAATTTTCAAATACTTTTTTCAAATAATTCAATTCATATTCATATTCATTTCCTTTAAATTTACCTAATACGCCTAATATACCATCATAAATTTCATTATCCAAATCAAATTCTATGTCATAAATGTATTCATCTAATTCGTATGAATCATTGTCTTCTTTTAAATATTCACAAACAAAATAACCAATAAATCGTAAAAATTCCGCATACCATTGAAATTTGTATCGGTTTGCGTTCGAATATCTTATTAAAACGGATGTATTATTTCCCATTCGACCCAATCCTCATAATGTATTACCTCTGATTTTCATTTTATATCCACTACCACACAATTAAAGGCTTATTCGCCTTTTCAAACAAATTGCATCGGCTTCCCATAATACCAACACTGTCCCAGTTGTCAGCAGCTGTAGCTGTAATTGTAATTGCCAGCGTAAAATGGTCATTAATAAACTGCTTGAACCCAGCGACATCCATGTCCTTAAATTTCTCAGATTTGAAACAAAAACCTACATTCCCGAAGAAATCATATGCTTTTCCAGTTTCGCTCTCTCCATATCCCAGCTCTATTCCGTCACCGCTAACATATAAATCAGTGAATAATCTGTAATCATCTTCATCATACTCTCGTACAATGAAGTCAAAACATAAGTCACCGCTTCTTACATCCGCGATAAAATCAAAATCCCCTTTTGATTCCTCGCCCCCTTTTAACAGCTTTTAGCCATCTTTTTATTTCTTTGTCATCTCTTTCGTTTGCCCATGTCCACTCCATGATTATTTCCTCCAATCTACCTTTGAAATGCGAATTTTTTATTTTGCATTATATGGTTCACAATTTTTCTTCCATGCTGTGATTTTTACTCCAACTTTTTCATCATCAGCACTCCAATACCAAATTCCATTTTTAATATAAGCAAAATTATCACAATATGGTTTCTCATCATAATAACCAAGATATGTTACTTGTACATCTTCCCTATCTTCTGGAAATAATCCAGAACTAATAGGAATCCAATTATTATTTTCCATTTTCTTTTACCTCCAATCCAATTAAACACACATTTAGTATCCATTCATCAAACAATCTATAATGTCAAAGTGAGAAATCTGTTCATTCATAAAAAATCCACGATGATTTATGGATACAATATGTTTTGCATTTCTTCTAATCCATTCAATAGCCTGTTCTTCTGAATTGAATGTTTTTGTCTGTGTATTATGAGTTCTAATATCTCTCTTGTCTTTTGCCCATGTAATATCTACTGTCATATTTTTTACCTATCTTTCTAAACCAATGAAAATGCGATTAGATACACCAGTATTCTTCTCCATCCATTGCTCGTCTCACTTCATCAATGGATAAATCATATAAATCGGCAATAAAATCTATCGCGCTATCAATACATTGTAATGATGCAAACTTCCGTTTATCCCTTAAGCAGCTAATTGCCTGTTGCAAATTCCTTTCTTTATGCAACAATTCCTGCTGCTTTATTTCTGCATATTTTTCATAATTACTTTTACTCATCGCTTTTTCTCCAATCTTATTTTTGGGCCAATTTATCCATTAGTCTTATTCCCTATATCATTATTCTTCAAAAACAGACCATACATCACCCACTTCATTGGATTTACAGACTTTATCTTCTTTATCAGCTCTGCGCGTTGTTCTTACTCTTGTCAGCTCTGTCTGTTTAACATCCCTGTATTCATTATGCGACTTCACTGTTCCAACAATCTCTATCGCATCATCAGCAAGACCGCCACTTGTTTTCCATGTATACACATTACCGTTGGCATCAATTATTTTAAAGATTTTAGTCAGTCCATATTGCGTTTCCCATGATGTAACTATTGCAAAATCTTTTATCTGAACCGTTATTCTGTCACCAATGTTTCCGACGTACTCAGAAATTTTGCCAGCTTCCTGTTCCTTAAGCTTTTGTCCTTCATATTCCAGACTTCTGTCATATGCAGGGAATACGCTTGCAAGCAGGCCAAAATTGCTAAACGTGATATATTCCAAGCTGCAAACCGTTTTCAGATTATGAAAATAATTATTGCTTTCCGGCTGCTTGCTCATCCATACAAGAATATCGTTTACAAGTTCTCTTGTTTCATCTGAGTTTGCATCAAATGAAACACGTCTCATTTCATTTTGAAGCTTTTTAGTCATGTTTGCAAAAACTCCGCCCATCATTCCATGGTCCGCTTCGTAATACTCTCTTGCTCTCTGCTTTGTTGCTCTTTCGGCAGTTGAACTTACATACCCAAAGCATCTTATTGTTTCGGCTATATAGTGCATGGCTTCTGCAGTTTCAATGTATGCTGTCGGATGAAATCCGCCCTCAATGTATTCGCCTTTTATAAGTGTATCAAACAGACTAATGTAGCAGGCAATTCCTTCTGCGCTCATGCCGCAGGTGAAGTCTTTCAAACAAGATTTGCCAACCTGTTTGAACTCTCCTGTTTCGGTATTCTGCACGATATAAGTGTCTTTTCTGCTCCTTTTGCTGTTGCAGTGTTCGCAGACTGGCTCACTTGTGTAATACCGTTTTGGTACTTCAACCTCACAGCACTTTTTGATTATGTTTCCTTTTTTCTGTATGCTGAACACTTGCAATGAATTTCCAGTTATTGATTACTGCCCTGCCCTCAACATTGACAATAATATATTTAACCGTATATTTACTTCCATTTTCATCTTTATACTCAGCATATTCTTCCCCAACTTTTTCGTATACAAACTCATTTCCATACTTTTTACACTTGGCTGCAATTTTATTCAGTTTCTTTTCCAGCCGGTCCATATTTTCTTCAAGAATTTTATACTCCATATATCATAATCTCCACTTGAAATTTTATCACTTATATTTAATAATAAATACCTTTAAAAAAAGTTAATTCGCTGTTTTTGTTTTTCTTACAGACATTAGAAAATACTGGATTTTATTCATTTGCCTCTTTATATATATAATATTCCAGAAACAAACTTTGTCCAAAAATAAGATACATGCTAACAGTAATTAATATCAGCGTCAGAGAATTTTTGTTGTTTGTACTGAAAACAACTGGCAATAAAAAAAAGGCATAGCTGTTAGCTAAACCTTTATTTTACTAATTCTTTATTTCATTTCTTTTATAATTTCTGCAGTAAGTTCTTTTCTGTTTGTTTTGAAATGGAAAAATGGTCTTTCTGTAATCACACGAATTTCAACCGGATATTCATAATCCTCCAAAGCATCTTTTAAGCCATTTTCCACTTCATTAAGAGTCTTTGTTCCATCAAGAATTACGAAAAAGTACGGAAGGAAATATCCGTCATGAACCTGATCCGGCACAAAACAGAAAAATCCGTCTTCTATACCATCTACACGTACAGCTTTTGTTTCCATTCTCATCATATACAATTCACCACCGCCAAATCTTTTTGCGGAACCTCGTCCAAGAACATATACTATTCCATGTTCATTAATGTATGCCTTGTCACCTGTATGCAGCCAACACTTTCCGTCAGCATGATTAATCAATGCGCGCTCTGTCAGTTCTTCACCCTTCCAGCCTGCATAATGAAGCATCATTGCCGGGCCTGTCATGCACAATTCTCCAATTTCGCCATAGCCCAGTTCTTTCAGGTCATCTGAAAATATAGCCATTGTTGTAGCTGGCATTGGCATTCCAACGCATCCGTCAACCAATGGAAACATAGGATTTGGAAGTGTAAAGTTTGAACATCCCTCACTCTGTCCATATCCGGCACTAAGCGGTGCCTGCACATTATGTTTATGGAAAAAGTCTTCCACTTCTTTAATCTTCCGCTCATTCATCGCCTCGGCTCCTGTTCCGATTGAACGCAGATGTGACATATCATAATCCTCTGGAATTCTGTCACTCTTCATGAGTTTTTCGCAAAGCATTGGAACCAATGCCCAGAAATTAGGTTTCTGCTCCATGAAAGCAATATCAATATCGTCTAATGGGCAGAACGGATCCAAAACTACAATCAGTCCGGCTGACAATGGGAATATTGTCATTGAAACTGTCACGGCAATCAGTGCTGGCGGAAGAATCGGAAGCCACCATCTTTCCTGAACATCTGAAGGTGCAATAAAAACGGACATCTGAAATGCTACAGCCACGATATTTGATGAAGAATGAATGACCAGTTTAGAAATACCTGTCGAACCACTCGTATATGCCCCAAATACAGCTCTGTCAGCATCAGCCTGTGCCATATAATCATCTGTATAGTTTTCTCCTAATGCAAGAAACTCGTTCCATGTCATATCGTTTTCGCTACAATATACATCATCTGTATATTTGGATTTGATTTCTTTTTCCACATATTCCGGGATAGATGACTTGTCTGCATAATCATACGGTGATACCTTAATCATCCGTTTCATAGAAGTTGTTGCAAAGAAAAGTTCTTCATCCTCCTTTGAAGTATAATCCATAGCAAATACTACTTCTGACTTTGCTTTTCTGATTGCGAAACACAGCTCCTCAGGGACATCGTCTCTACAGATAATTACTGCACCAATTCTTTCTGCTGCAATAAGAAGAATATAGTGTGCCGGGACAGCCTGTAAAAATAATGGAATTCTGTCACCCTCTGTAAATCCCAGTGCTTTCAATGATTTTGCAGCTTTATCCACTTCTTCCCAAAAAGTCTTCCATGTAATGTTGTTTCCATAATACTCAAAGGCAGTTTTATTCTCATCTGGATTTTTCATTTTCAAAAACTGCTCAATGCTGACTGCCGGACTTTCTACATTTCGGATTTCTTCCGGATAGAACTGCAGCCATGGTTTGTCGATGCTTGCTTTTCCTGTTAAATTTTTGTTAATCATATTGTCTCCTTAAAAATGTTTTTTTGTTATAACTTGACAAAGATGGATTTCACAACTGGAGACTAATATGTTTGTGAATGAGATATGAAAAATCATATCTTAGTAAATACACACAAAAAAAGAACATCTTATTGAGGTGTTCTTTTTACAAATTCTATATTTCCAATCTTCCTAATAAATCATTTTTCACTTCGATTATTGCATTCAACCTTGATTCAGTTGCAGTAACCTTGCAAGCTTCTGCATTATAAGTTATTTGCTTTTCTAGGTCAGATTCAAGTCTGTCAATTTCCGCATCAAGCTCATCAATATATTCTTTTATCTTTTCTCTCATATCTGGTTGATTTTCATACTGATATAGCTTTTGTAGTGGTTCTTGCATTGCATGATTGGCTTCTACACTTGCTTCGCCATACATATATAATTGCTGTGCAGGTGAATTTGGTAAATTATAATTCACTTTCTGTACCAGTTTATCCATAATATCCTCCCTTTATATGATAAATTATTATATATCTCAATATCCTTATTCCCACATATTTTATTCTATAAATAAACAAGTACTTATTTAACTAAATATTATTTCACATAAAATTACTATATTCTAATATCATTTTATTGTTCTGCTTTATCTAAAATATAACGACAAAATCTATAAAAATATACAGAAAGTCTTATATCATAAACTACGGATATTGGGTTTTTATCTATTTTCTTTTGTCTCTTTTTTCGTTTTTTCTTATTTCGACCACATGCAGCAAGTTCTTCTTTTCTGTATATGAGACTTGCAAACCCCATATTAGCTAATTTACAAAATATGTCTTCCATTAACTGATAAGTAATATTAAATTTACATTGATGTATATAATATTCTTTAAATTTTTTCCAACTATTTATTTTTAAAAATGGATCATGTTTATCTAACCATTTTTTATAGTCAATTAGAAAACATATTTCTCTATACGATAAAGTATTTAATATATTCAGATATTCTTCAAATACATTGTTCTCAATACGTTCATCCATTAAATATCCATTTTTCATGAGATTGCCAAAAAATTTTACTTTATCATTAGTTGCAAGTCTTCTTACTGCTTCCAATGTTTTATTAAAATTAACAATGAACTCTACATCATTTACCATTTCTGTTGTAATATTATTTGTATCTGAAAAAATTATATCTATCAGCTCTTGTTCCTTCTTTTCTTGAAATTCGTTTAATAAAACTTCTGTTGTAGAATCAATCATATCGCCTATAACTGGAATTGATTTTAACGATGATAGAAGAACTGATTGTACAATTGGATTACCTTTTATATCTCTCAATTCGTTTACATTTTTCAAATCATTTTTAATGTCATCTATTTTATCCATAATATTTAATCTCCAAATACATTACATACTATTCCAAAATAAAGTTAAATTTACTTGGCATTTTAATCGAACATTTTCAGTTCTGGCATATATTTCTGTATATAGCAAAATGCCTGTGTCCAATCAATAATATTATTTTTATCTGCAAATAATATACTTCTTAATACCTGTGCAGCTCCCTGGTCTGACATTTTATCAAACATTTCTTTAGACAGAATCTCTTTTACTTGCAACTCTTTTGAATATGGATCTGTATTATGTATTAATTCTCTCAAATGTTCCACTATCAAATCTTTATATTCATCTACCTTATCAGTATTATTATGTTGTGAATAATAATCTAATCTATCTAAATCAGTCTTTAAATAATGTAATCCATCCATAATCTTCTCCTTTCCATTCGTAAGTAAACTTAGATTTCCAAAACGTTTAATTCTTTTGAATCACGAAACAATATTAAGTCATCTTTTATATCATTATGGTATCCATGATTATAAGCATATTTTCCAATATCTTTAATTATTTTTGATCTTGTTTGTAAGTATAAATCTATGTCCATTTTTCTTACATCTTTACGTTGTTCTGACATTACAGATCCATTTCTTGTAAAGATACACACCTGATCATTATTTACTTTGATTACATTGCATGGATACCAATTTTTTCCAATTCTAAATTCGTACATAAAATTCCAATTTCCGTTACACTCTTCTAACGTCATATATCACCTCTTGGAACTTAGATTTCTTCACTTATTCCAACCAAATTTACTCCATAAAATACTTCCGTCTGCATTGCAGCTTAATTCAATTCCTTTGTTCTTGAACCATAATTCCATCCAGTCAAAGAAATCTCTTGTTGGGTTAATTGTAAAACTATCAACGCTACTCATACTTGGGAGCGTAATCTTTATTTGCGAATTTCCACTTGCACCATATTCATCATATTCGTATCTAAAAGGACAACCTTTTAATGCAAGTTCATTGTTAAATTCTGTTACCATTTCTAATGTTATTTTCATATCTTATTTTCCTTTCCACAAGAAAATTTGGTTTATTCAATCGGTTTGTCTAACTTTTTCCATATACATCTACATAACCACCATAAGTATTTCCGTATTCATCATACCAAAAATACCATTCTGTATTTTCCGATTCATTAGGTTAATTGCTTTTCATACAACTCTACAAGATAATCGTAGAAACATTCACCCTGCCAGTGATTAAGTCACTTCTTCATTCTATCATAGTTTCCACAGAAAATCATCGTTTTATTTCACTTCGTCATTATAATAGGTATTGCCATCATCACATTCTAAAATAATATATTTTCCATTCTCCAATGGAAATCAAATTAGATTAATCAAAATCTATATAATGGCACGGCACATTGATTTCATCTCCATGTTCTGTTGTGATTGTTAATGTACCCCATTCATCAGATTTTACTTCTTTATCCTTAATGTAATCACTCATTGTAAACAAATCCTCATGGTCAATCCATGTTGAACCTATAATCCAGCCGCACTCTCTAAATACACATAACTCTCCAACCTGTGTCTTCTTTAAGTAAAATTCTCTTACTGTCATAGATTGTTTTTGTTCCTCCATTCTAAAATAATAAAACTGCTCAATCTTCCCTGCACATTTTTGCAAATTCGCTTGAATTACCTCCGATAATCTTCCTATAAATATGGTTCCAGTCTGTATTCTTAAAAGCTATCCTTATATCATCCTCAAGGTATGCATTGAATGTGTCAGCCTCATCCTTGCTCAAAACGCAAGTCTTATCATCTGAAATATCCTTTACTTTTTTCATTTCAACAATGCTGTCAAGAGGAACCGTATAATTTCCAAATTCAATTCCGTCTTTCAACCCTTCGTCAAAAAAGCAATATTTGTTAAATTCTTTTATTGTTCCACTGGCAGATATACCTGTATCAAATGTGGCATAGATAGTATCGCCAATTCTATACAATTCTCCGTTATGTTCTAATACTTTTACAAATTTCATAATCATCAAACCTTTCTGCTGCACTCATTTATTTCCTCATCATTCAGTGTAACAGATACCAAATATCAATAATCCATTCCATGTTATAATATTTCTACCAATCTTATTTACTAAAAAATTTCCGTTTCTTCCTAATCGCTAATCGGTAGCCAATTTACAACCGCTGGCATTTGAATTAAGTTTTCTGTTTTCTGTATATCTTTTTGCATTTCTTTTATGTCTTCTGTAGTTGGTGGAATATTTTTAAAATTACATACCGCACTATATATTCCGTTTTCCGTATAAAATATTACTAAATGTTTCATACTTGTTTTCCTCACTTTCCGCAGCAAATCATCGTTTCATTTCTCTTTCAAAAATAGCCATAGCATCCCTCAATCCTTGATTATATGCCTGCGCAATTTTATATTCTTCTGACTCTTTAACGCCTTTGATAGTTGTATCCATCATCTTCATTGATGTAAAGATTTCTTTTTTGATTTGATTCATCTTATCCATATTCGCCTCCATAGAAAACTCTTGTTTTTTCTAATCCCAGTCAACAAACTGTTCAACTTCTTTCTTTTTAATACCAATTCCATCCAAAAGAAGCATCAAGACGCCCTCATTCTGCCTTTCCAAGTTTTCTACCGCATTCAGGACAATATTTTATAGGAATATGAATTGTACCAATACCTTCTCCGTTAAAATAGCCCGGACATGTTAAAATTAATTCGGGACAAGCCGTTTGATAATCGTGGATTACACCATCCCATTTTTCATTTTCTAAAACATTTCCCGATAAATCTGCCGAAATATCTTTCTGATTATGGTACGGCAATTTAGGCTGTTCCCAGCCAAATTTAATATCTAATCTTCTTTCACAGTACATACACATAATTCATTCCTCCAATCTCTCCTTAACTCTTTCTATATATATAATATTCCGGAAACAGGATTTGTCCAAACGAAATGAACTTTTACATAAAGAGTATGATAGATTTGCCGATGGTGAATGGTCTTCTATATAAAATAAAAATACCCGGCAGAAAATATATCTACCGGATAAATAATAAACTCAAAAAAAAACAACGGCTCCCTTAGAATTGGTATTCCCAATCTAAAAAGCTGCTAATATGATATGACTTAATTCCTTTCCTCTCAGCCTCTCGTAAAAAGGAGATTACATCATCCACATACACTACGTCATCCAGATTAATATTATGACTCTTACAATACTGCAAAATCGTATCGGCCTTGGATTTGTCTTCATATATTAATAGCCGCTCTTTTATCATTGGATAATACTCATCCAGCCAAGGCTGTTTGTCCCGCATCTCTTTTTCTACCTGGCAATGTCCCATTACGATATTTTCTTTTGCATTACATGTACTTAATACTTTCTGCATGTGTCTTGATGGCTTTCTAGCCAAGAAAATGCCTTTTTCAATTTCCTGTATGCTCATTCCATTATTTGTACCATCTGGATCCGCAACGTGATTATTAAACCTATAAGGGGCTAACGTGCCATCAATATCCCAAAAAACATATTTATTTTGCAGATCTTTTATTAATGCATTTCCGCTTATATTTTCAAATTTCTTTGTTGGCTCATCAGTGTTCATACCTAATTCCTTCATTAATACATATCGCGTTTTTCCACCATAAAGTTTTGCAGTATTACAAACTCTAAAGCCATTGTTTTCCACAGACTTTAAAGATGCTGCATTGTCTGGAGAAATTGTACATATTGCATATTTGTAACAAGCAAGTTTGTTCAATGTTGTTAATACGAAATCAATCAGTTTTTGTTCCAGCTTGTTGCCTCTATATTCCTTCAATACCTGACATGTAGTAAATTCAATGGTATTAGGCATAAATTCTTTCGAAATTCCCGTCAAATTAAATGCACCGTCTCTGTTGTCTTCTGGCCGTGTAAGCAATGATGCAATAATTCTATTGTTCCTTACCGCCACAGCACCAACACCAGTTCTTAGCATTTGTAAATATGTCGCAGGATTTTTGCTATATGCAAATAATTCATTATTTTTACACTCCATTTCTTTGCCGACTGTCTGAATCAGATTAAAAATTTCATCCAAATCATTTTCAGAAGTAAATCTTAAGTTTACAGATGATTCCTTTTTCCAATTCTGATCATTTATTGCCTCATCAATATCAAATCCCATATTTCTTTTTTCCTTTCCACATTAATTTCTAAGAGTATGATTTTTCTTCCTCTCAAGAATAAATATGGATTTCTGAAATAAACAGCAAAAAAGAAAACTTATATAGAAAGCCACAAACAGGCACAATTTCTATCATACTTATAATGTACGAAGAAAAATGTCTATTTTTCTTTTGGACAAAAAGACAATTGTAAATATTATATATGTAGCAGAAAGAAAGGAGGCACCGTATAATTGATACAGACGAAACGGGCAGATACAAAAAGCGTACAGACTCAGATATATCAAAAACCGAGAATGATTTAATAAATAAGATAATTATAGTTATTCTTTTTAGCATAATGTTTGTTGGAGATATTATATTAATGTATTTAGCTTACGTAAAATAAAATTATACAAATATTATTATTGAGGTAAATATTTATGAAAAATGAAAAAATAATTTTAATACTAATAATGATATACGTTTGTTTTGGATTAGGTATCATTCCAGTTATAAGTATGCTTATTATAGGTTGTACTGGTAATTCTGTATTGGGATTATCATTATTTATACCAGTGCTGATATTAGGTATATCATTATTAGTATATGCTCTAAAATTAAAATAGTTATTGTCTTAATTAGGAATATTTAATTTTCTTACGAACGAAGAAACCAAAGAAAAATACAAGGAACTAAAAGAGTATCATATTGATAATCTCTCGCAAAAATACGTGAAGCTGGAGGGAAATAATGGAACAGTTAATTAATGCGGCAACACCTTATTACTATATAATGGTAGCTTTTTGGGCTTTTGGTATAGGAATTACATGTATTGGTGTCATTATATTTATACTTTCAGAAATGACAGCCGGCAAAGAATTACTTATTATGCTTAATTTGGGAGGAATACTTATTATTACAGGATTACATTTTGGTAATATTTGTAATAAATATGATGATCAGATAACGGCTATTATAAAACCTGTTATCAGTGAAAGCTATCCCAATGCAACAGACTTTTTTTATTGTGTTGATGAAGGCTCTTTTACAGAGAATGATATTGAATACAAGATTCAGTACAAAAAGACTATCAAAAATGAAGATAAACTTATAATATCTGTTAAAAAACAATCTGGTGATAATAAAGATAAACAGATAAAAACGCTCAATATTCCAAAAGCAACGTCAAAACAATAAAAAGATAAAAGGAGAAAAAAAACAATGGAACAGTTAATTAGTGCAGCGACAATGCCTTATATTGCGTCGGCAATACTTTTCACTCTAGGCACAGCTTTTCTTGGCTCAATCCTTATATTTATTGTTGGCGGGACAGAGAATACAAAAAAAAGAATTAAAATAATCATCGCACTGTTTATAGTTGGAATGCCCATGCTCGCTTCAGGATTTTATTGCAAAAGCATTTATGATAAATACAGCAATCAGGCCAAATCCATTGTCAAAAATGTCATTGCCAAAGAATATCCCGATGCGACAGAATTTGAATTCGAACTGGGTGAGGGGTATTTCGTAGAAAACGGAATTAATTATGAATTTGAATATCAAAAAAATATCAGCGGTGAAGAAAAACTCGTTGTTATTAATGATAAGCAGATAAAAACACTTGATATTCCAAAGGAGTCAAAAAGCAATGAGTCCGCTAACGATTAAAGTCCTCATCCTAGCTGCCGGAGTAATCATCATGGCAGTAGGATTTACGCTATATCATTTCCGTGTTGGAAATAAAGATGGCAGATACATATTAATAGCAATCGGCGTCAGTATCACAGTGTTTACGCTTGTACATCTGTCAACAGACATTGGCACTGCCCTCTTTGGCGTAGAGGGCGTAAACGCAAGAATGCCAAAGCCGAATCCATAAGAAAAATGTCTACTAAAGTAGATTAGTGGGTGCAATACTGGTAATATTAGGAAAACTGGGAGTCATCCCAAGCATTGAATACTCAAACATGGTGGGACAATCTGTTAGCACATTAGAGGCTGTTTATACAATAGCAGTTTTCATACAGATTATTGGAATAATCCTTATAATTATTAAAATAAAAGAATGGTTTGAATAATAAATTAAGAAAGGAAGAAAACATTATGAATATCTGGGAAACACAGTTAGGATATGATCTCGCTTATGCACTCATCCACAAACTATCCAAAAAAGAAACAACTCAAAAGAGCAAAATGTACTACAGTGCGCAGGAAGCGGAGTCAGAAATCAACACAGAAATCAAGAATAATAATGCAAGAGTTTTGTCTGTAACAGCCGTTGGCGAGTGCGTACTGGTTGTATACGAAATACCGAAATGAGGAGGACTTTAAATGAGTAATCCAGAATTTAAAGTAATATTCACAGAAACAGACAGGAATACAGCAGATAATGCAAGACAATATTACGAGGGAAAGTACAAAAAATACGAAGAAATATTAAACATAGCAGATTACATTTGTCTCATTTCTGCGCTTTTTTTTATCATACCTATAATATTAACAACAACTTATTTTAAAACGAAAACGTCAAAGTCTCTTATCAATGTTATGGGATTAGCGCTTATAGTCTTCATAATCTCTTGGAGTATAAGTCTATTTCTTGAGTGTAAAACAAACATGTATGAAATTCTTATTGAAGAACATTCAAAAATGGTTAAAGTTATGGATATAATTCTTCAGAACAGGGAATATGAGTTAAAAGCTTCCGAGTCTGGCAACATATGGATTAATATTTTAGATGGCTCAAAAGTAATAGGCGCAATGATCATAGCACAGGCACAGGCAGAGTTGCCCCTTTGGTTGAATGTTAGCGAAATTGAAATGAAATTTACACAGACATATAACAAAAAGCATGAGATTAAATGCAGCTGGCAGATCAAGCCCGTAAAATGGTATTAGCAGCCAGATGATAAAAAGAATAATCAAGGAGAGAAAGAATGAAACTACTAATTGAAATTAATGATTGCGAAAAATTAAAAGATATAGTCGAAACATCAATGGATGATAAACACCGCAAAACTAAAAATATACTGCTTTGTGTAACAGGTTTGCCATTTTTTGTATTATTAATCCTTATGATAAATGCAATATGTTATCAAAAAACAAATCTTATTATTATATTTTCAATACTAACCTTGATTTTCCTTTACTATTTTTTAAATATTCTTACTGACAATGGTGCATATTTAGTTAATATTTATAATAAAATTCAAGAAATGCAGAAAAGTTCTGACGAACAGTCCTGCTTGCAGATAGAAAGCTGGATTAAATACAGCAATACTCTTGAATTTCAATATTTCGACAAAGATGGCATCATGCAGAGAATGATTATTCCGTATGAAAAAAGATATATACACAAATATGATTACTACAAGATTGCAGGAAAACTTAATGAGAATGAAAATGACTATATTTTTTACCTGTATGAACCGTACAGAAAAGGAGAATCACTATGATACACCTGTCAGTATTTATTGCTGCCACTGCTCTCCTGCTTGTGCTTATTCTGTTTGCAGTATTTAAGCTCAGACAAAACAGCATCAGGGGACAGGCAGTAATTATTAAGGCAGAATGCATTTCTGCTGAAAAAACGGGACTGTTTACATATGCTGTTACCTATAAATATGAAGTAAATGAACTTATCTGCCGTAAAACCTGCAAACAGATATTCTTTGCACCAAAACCCGGCGGGATGCACAGACTAATTGTAGACAGACGCGCGCTATTAATTGCTGTACCGCTTGCGGAAATGATTAAGTGGATAATAATTATCATGCTGCTTATTGCGCTTACAATTACTGTAGACATAACGGGCATGCATAAAAGACACATATACAAGCTGGCACATCAGAGATGGCCGTAAGAAAGGAGAAAAATGGATATAAGCAACATTCCAAATGAATTTCATAAGGAAATCATTGACAAAGACGGACAGAAAATAGTCTTTGATTTCAAGGACTTGGATAAATCCAAAGAAGAATATATCAGACTTACTCAGGATGAGTATGGCAAACTGAAAGAATATGCAACGAAAAGGAAAAAGGTCAATAAGATTTATGGTATTCTTGGAATTATATTATTCATCCTTGGTATTATAATCGCATTTTGTTCTCATTTATGGTGGTCATTATTAATTTTATTTATAAGCTTTACATTTATAGTCCAAAGTAATATGGACTGTAGAACATGTTTCGATTATCGTTTTTATGGATATAGTAGTGTCGATTGGAAATATCTGGACGTAGGCATGAGTAATTCAGACATTATCAGCATTTTGGCATTAGAGAAAGAATTTGGGCTAATATCAGAAATCGCTGACATAGATACTGAATCTGCTTCAAAAATTGAAGTTAATAATGACCATATTGATTTCTTATACGTTGATTTGTCAAAAATACCGCATACAAGGTCATTCAATTTAAAAGGAATAGATGTGTATTATAAAAATATAGATTATATTCTGATACGCGATGAAACCACTGGATTAAGCATTACTCTTCCGCTTAAATATTCCGACAGATATAAAAAGCTGGTTGAGTAAGTATAGGAGAAAAATTCATGACAGATATTCAGAAAGAACTTAACAAAGCAGAGGAAATGCTTAAGGATGCTATTAATGAAAAAATGGAACTACTGACACTGGTACGAAGTTTAAACACTGCAAAACCCGTAAATGAAAAGACTTGGCACAAGATCACACTGACACCACTGCGTACATCGAAAACCGTTATGAGCGCACTGACCAAATCAATATTCCCGGATGCTGAGGATATTGTTGTCGGCTGCAATGCCGTGCAGTGTCATTTGTACGGTTTCACAATTCTAATACCAACAAGTTTTGAAACCTGTATATACATTGACACATCATGGTATGAGAAAACGAAAATGAAATCTTTTGAGTGCTGGTCATATAATCAGTACATCGACTTACAGAATTTCCTCGACAATAAAAATCCGTCAATAAGTGCAAAGGTCAGATATGCTGTTGGCAACTGGTACTCAAAGCCAATGGAGCTGATAACATATCTCATGCGCCGAAAAGAAATTGAGGAAAAGTGTGATAGAAATAAGCTTGAAGCCAAGCTCGCTGACGTAAAAGAGGCTTATGACAAATACTGCAAAACACAGGCAGAAAAAGCCCAGTTTAACCATGAACAGACAGAGAAAATGGCCAATGTACTGCTGCCGGAATTAAGAAAGTTTTCAAACAGATTTCTCAATATGCGTAGTGGATGTAGCAATTCACTGGATGTTAACGAGATACTTGAAAAAGAAGGATTTACCCTATAAATAGAGCTTATCAGAAGGGACATTATTAATATGGATAACAACACCGCAAAAGAGATTATAACTGAATATATTTTTGCTGATTATAATATGAACGTATTAAATAGGTATCTTAATGCTAATGATCAAGATCAGTTGCATAGAGAAGCTCTATTGACTGAAGCTCTTAGAAAAGCTATTATCGCTTTAAACAAATAGAAGTCGAAGCCGTATTAAAAAGGACGCATGAAAAACGAAAGTTTTTATGCGTCCTTTTCTTTTACCACTCTGCTACTATTCTGATTTTTTCATCGCCATCAAATATATAAAACAGTCCTGTCGTCTCATTAACAATTATCTGCTCATACTGCCTAATTGTACAGTCAGCATAAATTATTGTTCCGTCTTCAGTCTTTCCTGCTGCAAAAGTGTTTCTTGACCTGTTAATAAGGTCTTTGCTTTTTGCTGACTTCTTCTCGCATATGATACATCTTACACCTCTTATGCGGTCTGCACTGAATTCCATGATTCTGCGAATTTCCTGCATCATCTTAATTTCCACCAAAACAAATATAAGTGCAAATCCCGCAAGCATAATCTTGTCATAAAAGTTTGGGCATTTGAATACTGCCGAGTATATGACCAGAACTATGATAAAAAAAATTATGCCCGCAGCAAGAATATTTCGGGCAAGAAGCTTTCTTTTCTGTTTCGTTACTGCTTCTTTCTCTTTTTCTGTTAGTTGAATTGTTTTCATGCACTCTATGTTTGCAGACATATGTTATCTCCTATTCTTTTGTTAGTGTTAATTTTATACTGAAATTTCCCTGTCAACATTCTGCCATCAGCGGTTTATCTGTAATTATATCATAAACCACAGAATAATTATTTTTGTTAATTACACTGCTGCTGCTTTTTCTTTTTATATTGGCTCTTACTGACAGCTTATCCTATATCTCATGAGTCATGACGTCCACAGCATTCCTGTAACCATCACCCAAAATACCATCTGATCTATAGCCAACCGGTTCCTTTACTTTGACGGTAACAACATAATTGATATCATCATATTCAAGTTCCCAATCGCCTGTATACTCATCTTCCAGATCAGTATACGCTTTCTGAAAACCGTTCTTGTCAAAAAGAACAGCCTCTGTATAAGGTTCCTCGTCACAGATAACAAGCTTAATATCGGCCTGCATTCCATCCGGAAAAACAGCAGTATAGACAATAGTTTCATCTCGTTTGAGACCATATTTGTCATAGATTTCATCTCCGGTCATTGATAACAGTTGGTTAATAAAATCCAGTTTCTCCTGCTCCAGAACAATTTCTGTCCTTAAAGTATATGCTTCTGTCATGTCGCCAACAAAACAGCCATTACAAGCCTTTTCTTCGCAGCATTTACAGACATCTGCTTTAAGATTCTCCTGCACGTTTTTAACCTTTGCCACAAGTTCCTTATTGAACATTTCTGCCATAATTATTTCCTCCTTTATTTATATGACAATTTATTAGTAACAATATGAATATGAGTTTTAGAACATAAAAAAGACTCCGGAAAACCAGAGTCTTTAATTAGTTTACTGCAACACTTTTGCCATCTTGTTGTAATTACCATTAACACCTTTCGGCACGGCAAAGACAACCTTTTTGAAACTATATGCTCGCTGGTTTAAGCGTTTCATAAACAAACGGGCAACTTCTTCAGCATCCTGACCAAATACGCCAGAGCCCCATGCACCAAGAATAAGTGTATCAACTTTATTATCCTCAGCAACATCAAGAACGAACTGACAGCGGTCATCCAGTATGCTGGAATTTTCCGCAGCAGAAACATTCATGTACTTCTTTGCTGATGCAAAATTTGGTGCTGCGCAGGTAATTACATCGCACACAAAATCCTTACTGCCATTCTTTTGTGTAAAAATGACATTCGGCGAATATAATGCGCGATTAGTATACATTGCGCGGTTTTTATTCTTATTATTCCACGCGTAGTAATTTGTCTGCTGCCCCAAAACATTATACAGAAATGATTCATGGCAGAGAGCTTCCTCCTGCGCAATGGAGCCTTCAATAAACATTCCGCCAGGAAGTTTATAAGATGCAAAATTAAGCACAGCAGTCTTTCCTTCTGCATTATTTCTTGCGGCCGAAACAGTGTCAGCATCGAGCAGTACAATCTTACATTTTGTATCTGCCTGTGGATGATGCATCAACACAACGTTTGAATAGGTTTTTGTATTGACGGAGCATGTATCAATCTCCGGCGAATACAGTTTATCCATTAACTGTGTATGTGCTACCGCCTGATGTTTGCGGGCTTCTTTCTGTGCCCATGGGTTTATATCGTATGCCATATTTTTTCCTCCTTTTTTTAATATCCAATATGGTTACTGAATAAAGATGGATTTTATAGTTTATGTTAGTATTCTTATCGGCTAATGCTTGACATATGAAAGCAAATAAGCTAAAACTATAAAGTCTAACTAAGACTAAGACTTTAATATTCACAAAAAGGCTCTGAAGCCATTACTTTCAGGGCCTTTTTGCATATATAAAAATTATTCATTATTCATTAAGTCGAACCAAAACTCTCCTCGTTTACCCGTAACCAATCTGAAATCATAGGTCTCACGAACATTTTTATGAGATACAAACCAAAATCTCACCACACCCAATTCACCATATGCATAATGTCTTTCCAGAAGTTTTTCATCCGGATCAATACCTTTTATATATTTAATTTCCACAACATCTTTATTTGAATTCCTGAAGCCAAGAACAATGTTTTCATTTAGCAGATCTTTCAATGCTTCTTCTGCCAAATAATATCCATAATTGAAAAACCGATGTTCAAAATATGAAATAATGCCAAAATATAATGCAGTGCTGCCCAATGCAATTGCTATAAGCAGTGCCATATTCATAATTTTATGAAAATGCACAATTATCGCCAAACTTGCAGCAAATGTAAAAAGAAACCATATGGAAAGAACCAGTTCAAAGTCATCGCCATAATTCATAATATGATAGGCCTTTTCATATATCTTTTTCATGAGTTCACTGGATTTTTTATATTTTTTTGACTTTCTTTGGATTTTCTCAAATTGACTATCGTCAACATGAACATTCAGCGTCGTATCTTCAACTCTTCTTGTGATTATCATATCCGTTTCCTTTCTTACAGGCCCACACTGAAAGCATGAGCCTGTAATATTGTTATTTGAAAAGCATAAGTACAAGTGGAATGACAAAGATTGCATACACAATCATGATGGCTGAGCAGGCGGCAATGCATTTAGCAAAAAACTTTCTGCAAAGTTTATCATAATTATCAATCTTACCTAATTCCTTAAAATCGCCACATGATGTCCAGTCACCCTTATTCTCATTCCAGCTCAACCAATCCAGATGCTGTTCTTTCATCATTTCGTTAATAGCTTTTTTATCAAATTTCTTTTTTTTGTCATTGGTTTCATTCTTAACGAAGGATGTATATTTTGTAATATTGTATTCATTAAGCACGTTTTTAATCTCAGTATCAAGATCAGCATCATATTTGTATCCACTAAATTCACTTTCCAAATCAGGGCCAGAGGTATATTTATATCCATTCGTCTCTATGTCAACAATAATATCTCTGATTCTCTTCCTGAACTCATACCATTTTGTTCCCAGTTTCTGCGCCTTTTTGTAAGCATCATTCTTTGCAATCTTCTGCACAACCTTCTTGTTTCCAAATATCGGAATGAAAATAATCGCAAGAATTGCAGCAATGTACACAATTCCAAGCAGCAACACAAGAAACTCGGTACCGACAGTCGTGAAATAATCAGACCATGTACTGTTGCTTCCTCCTAATGATGTTAATTTCTCAAATGCTCTCTCAAAGAGCTGTAAATATTTTTGCAGCATATGTTGCTCTCCTTTCAATCTTTATTTTAAATTAATAATGCCCCTGAGACGCCTGTCGTCAGCAACAAAGATTATCTTTTTGTTCATTGCTCCTGCCTTTTCTCTTGCAGAATCATATGTACCATCTACTGCTGCTACCACTTCCGATGCAGGCTGATTCATTTTATACAAGGCAATTTCGTCATCAGGCTTTGCTCCATTAGAAACAGCACATCTGATTGTTTCATCGGTGCAGAAAGCAATGATGTTCTTGTCTTCATCAACTATCGGCACAGCCATAAGCTTATTGAGCACCATGGCAATCTCGCTGACTGTACTATGCGGCGTGTAAAACTTTCTTACAACCGACATTTCGTCCTTACATGTCTTGATGTCTCCTGATATTTTTGCTTTCACATCATCAAGAAAATCAGCCATTGTATCTGATATATCAATGAAGAACCCGCCATCCGGATTATGCGACATATAATTACGCAATACCCTGCACACATACATTTTCTGCGACATCTGGTCCTCGCCATCGTCTTTCATTTTATCCTCGAACCATTTGAAATTTTTATCATCGCCATAGGTCTGGCGAATAAGCTGCTCACATTCCTTGAATTTCTCAAGAAATGCCGCATTGTTATTTATTTTCTTTGCCACAATTAGTCCTCGCTTTCATATATTTCTTCTATAGCTACTTCTTTTATATAGACCGTTTTATCATTAACAGTGTATTTTATGACACCCGTTTCAGAGGTTTCACCGTCATCACTAAAAAGCAATTCTGAAACAATACCGTCTGTGCTTAAAATATTATTATCATTTTCATCAAACCAATAGCTTTTATTTGGGTCAATATACACATCCATTGTGTTTCCACTGCCATCAATACAATGCAATATGCTTTCTCTTTTATTAAGACGTCCTTCGTCTGTAAATATATTTTCATTTTTAATATCTTCAATTGATTGTATTCGATATACATGCTCTGCAATTTTATTAGCCGCAATATTTGAAAGCCTTATTTTATATCCTTTTAAAAGCTTTTCTTCTGCTATTATCGGCAAAATCATTGCAGATGACCACAGACCAGTAACAACTATTGTCATTGTCATAGCCATTAAAGCTCGATTAGAGTTGTCATTATATTTACCAGTTATCCTGCAATATAAAAGATATACAACCGTAATCGTGACAACGAACAATAATAACACCATTACAATCGTCTGAGAAATAAATTTCTTTCGAATATCATCATACACATTTTTATACGTCTCATAAAGACCTTCATATTTGCAGTTCTCGTCGCAATCAGCTATATTACTTTTTCCTATCATATTTTAATCCTCGCTTTCTGTATACACAAGTGCATTGATATATAATCTTCCAGCGCCGGTAAACACCGGAATATGATGGTCAATTATCCATGCGTTTGCTCTTTTGTTTTTGTCATACATATAATAGGTACGCCTGCCATCAGGCATAATTACTGGCCTGTTATTTCTTACGCAGCAGCTTCCCCATACGGCATCATTTGAATATGCAGACCACTCAATGCCTTTTTCTTTGAGCATCTTAATGATCTCATCGCCGCTCTTATTCAAAAGTTCTTTGTTTGAAAAATATGTGCATCCTGCTGCCTGTATCGCATTACAGTGTCCACAGCATTGTCTCCAATAAATAAGATTTGTCACTTCTTCTTTGGGAATGTTGAAACACCTGGCATCAAAGTATGCACCCTGCCTCCATGCCCTCCTGTATGCATTAATCAGCTTTTCATTTTTTAGCATATGCACATGCGGATATCCATTTTCACCGATAAACTCATTAGTATTCTCGCAAAAAATCCTGTTGAATACCATGGATGCCATGCCCGCTGTTACGCTGCATATCTTTTCCACTTCATCATCGAACCATGCTTCTGAATTAAGATGTTCATAATCCACAAGAATAAGCGTAATCTCGTCTGACTGCGTATATCCCATTACACATCCCTGTACATTCTCACAGAGATATTTCATAGTTTCCTGCATAGATTTCATAAAAACATTATCAAACGGCTTATCAAAGCCTTTTGTGAAGCTTTTAAAATGACAGCCATCCAGTCTTATTGCTACAGGACAGCGTCTCATAAGCTTATTTTTGGGAACATTCTCATAAGTTTTCATGCGAGTTTCCAAATCTGTTGTTCTTGACATATCAGTTTCCTCCTCTCACTGCTTCTTCTGGCTACTCGTACTTTTGCAATTTTTCAATCCAGTCAGCAATCTGAAGCCTGTCTTCATTACTTAACTCATCAATATGTTTATTGTTATATCGAAACAGCCGGATTGCGTCTTCTTGTGTAATCATCTTCACAAGTTCTCTCTTTCGCTATTGCCACTCATAATATTTAACAATCATGTCATCAGAAACAGGAATATCCTCGCACTCCTCACAGCCATTCTCGCATGTATAATTGTCAGGAATATCTTCCCTGTTATAATACTTTCTGCTGAGTTCCTGACATTCTGGACATTTAACAAAATACACTTCTACACATTTTCCATCACTCACCTGTTTTTCACACATTTCTATGGCAGTCTGTTTCGTAACCTCGAAATATCGCTGTACGGCAGATGGAAAGACTATATCACCTCTGTGACACATATCCCAAAGGTCCGGATTCTCTGTTTTTACAATACTCTTCTTTTCTGTTTTTAAATCATTCTCAATAATACTTTTAACTCGCCTTAAGCTTTCAAGCGACACATCATTAAGAAGTTTTCCTGACTTTCCAAGCCATGCTACAATCTGTCTCTTCTCTACATAATCCAAAGCATCCCGTTTTACTGTAAAAAGATACCTCGGCCAACCACAATTGACCTGCTCAATTAAACAGTTTCTTTCATACCCAGACTCAGCAAATTTTACATTATTTGTGATTATTACATATTTGCGGCCAACGGATATGATATCAACCTCACTAATATTCTCGTATTCAGGTATAAGTCCATTTCTTGTTAACAAATATGCTGTTTTGTGATTTTTGAATTTATCAAGCGTACTCATAACAGAACCTCCATTTCTTATATTCCTACATATATAATATTTACAAATTGATTTTTGTCCAAAAAAAAGACTGACAAAAATGCCAGTCTTTCCAGTTTTACAAGCTTTTTATTGCTTCTCTAAACGTCTGTTTTCTCGCAGCATCGCCGCCAATAAGAAACTCCGCTGAAGCAATCTCGTCAAGAATGCTCACATAATACGAATATTCCAGCATATATCTCTTTGGCGTAGACATAACTTCATGAACAGAAATTCCGTCAGCAAAGAGCTTCTTGTGCCATGGAATTTCACTGTTTTTGATGAGAGACTCAATATATTCGTCCGAATCAATATCAGCAAAAGTCATTAGGCCCACATGATTTTCGCAGACAGAAATGTAAGCAATACTATTACACTCAACGCCGTTTACAGTCATTACATGCAAATCTGCTGCTGACGGATGGAGCTTGACAAAAGCCTCAATCCTACTGCAAAAAACCGAAACGGTGTCGCCAAACTCTGTTCCCGTTTTTATGCCAACTGCTTTTGTGTTGAACAGATTTTCCTCAATTACTGCAAGCTTTCTTTCCATAAAACAAAGATTACCTGCAAAATTTACAATGTAGTCGCCGTGTCCTGCAGCCTCAACCTTTTGAAGTGTCATCCATAAGTTCGATAAAATCATAGTCAATTCCTCCTTTTATAAATATGATTTATTTAATTACAAGACAAAGGTGGATTTTATTGCAAAAAAAAACAGGTGAAAGAATAATTCTTCCACCCATTTTTGTTTAGCAGCCCCAGCCTCCAGTATCAGTGTCCAAAATACTGGAATAATTAGACATAAGCCAGCTGTACAGCCATTTAGTGTCTTCTGTAGCATAAGGTTTTCGATGAAGATGTTCATACAGACGCGCATTACCATCAAAATTAGCATAATCCACATCACAGAGCGTATAAGCTCCACAATTTTCGGCTAAATAAACCAGCTCATTTTGCAATTTCTTAGGCGTGATTTCTGTAAAATCAGCAAGAGACAGTATCCTTTTGGTTGTTGTAGCACAGAGTTTTGCATCTTCATAGCCTTCCAAATAATATTCGTTTTCCGGATCCGATGCCAACCTTGCAATAAGTTCGCAAATCCTGCTGACACTGTTTATTATTGACAGCTTAAATTCCTGCCGACGGGTTACATCAATATTTCCCAGAGACAGGTTAATCCCATTTGCTACTGAGATAGCTTCTTTTGGAATTAACTCGCTATACATCTTTTCTTTGTAAAAATGATAATCCCTTTCCAGAATTTCACTTTCATAAAGATATGATGTATTAATCTTCAGCAAAACACCGGGCCTATCCAATAACAGATTCCAGTATGGCAGATACTTTCTTTCGGACATATGACTGGCAGGCACCATATCGCCAACAAACTTTGAGTTGTCGCCTATGATTGGTTTGATCCCCTCTGACAAAATCTGGTCAAGATATTCAGGTTTCGTTAGATGATATAAATATCTCATAATGTACCCTCCTATCTTCTTATTGGCTGGATATGATCCACCCTGATGGCCTGATAGTCAATATGATAATTATCATATGTGCTATAAGCAGAAAAAAGCCAGCCGCATCCATCGCTCGAATCAATAACATCGTCAATAGACACACAGCCATATTCGTAACAGTGTTCATCGTTTTTACGATCTGATGTTGCAAATGCAACTAGAGTCTGTTTTACATCATCAATACTTCCATGCAAATTGTAGACAGCAGTTCCATTAGCCTCTGACGATGCAACTGTAATAATCCAGTCAGCCTTATAGTTTTCATCATATTTCTCCATAATTAATTTTCCTCCTTTATTAAATATGATTTGATTAGCTACAAGATAAAGATGGATTTTTGTCAGCAAATACATACAAAAAAAAAGACGCATGATACAAATCATACATCTCGCATTATTTAAAGCATAAGATCTTCGGCAGCAAAATCATTGTTTTCAAACTCGCCAAACGATTTCAATGTTTCCAAGTCGTTACTAATGGCTTTATCTGTTACATATTTTTTTGCTTTCAAAACATCCGACTCATTTGTAAAATAGCCTTTCTTCTTGGAAACGGTTCCTACATAGCCTGTCTCGCCGCTGTACTTATTTGTCCACTTGAGAACTTTTCTGTTTTTCATTATTATCATCTCCTTTCATATTCTGCGAAAACTTATATTCTAAAATCATATTAAATATAAATCCGCATTCTAATATTATTGTAAATGCAAACAGAATTTCAAATCTTATATTCAGCATTATTATCTGAGAAAACTCAAGAAACAATACCATGGTCGTGAATATCAGATCGTATCTCACGTAATCATTAGACATCTTGTCAGCAAGTTTATCAACAGAACAGGTTTTAAGCTTTTCCTGAGCCTTATCTCCAACTCTTGGCATAGATATACCCATTTTGTTAAGTTCATTGTCATAATATTTGCTTACAAGTCTGCGACTTTTTGCAGTAAAAACTATAAAAATGATAGTATTAATGAAACCAGCCGTACTGACAACAGTCTTTAATGCATCTGTTTTTATTGAATTATTTAAATTGTTAATCATTCCAACCAATCCAAAACATAAATTTGCAATTAAATCATACCATAAATACTTTCTTACTGTTTTCTGTGTATCCATAAATTTATACCTGCCTGTTATTTATTAGATTTTAAAGTGAAAGATTGAATTCTTACGATTTTTTTATTTCGTCCATAATTGTTCCACAACTAATTGCAATATTTCTCAATACCTTGTGCCATAATGTCTCTTAACTCATCTTCTTCGTATGTAGAACCAACCTGCGACCACCTACGACTGTATTCTATATCATTGTGTTTTAATGAAAGTTTAAATACACTGCCACCATAATCCCTATATTCTTCTAATTTAATAGCTTTAATATGAGGAATTCGTAAATACCAATTATGTTCTTTATATTCAAACTGAATATCAGTAGCTTGACCGAAATCATACTCAATGAATTTAACGTCATTCATATACTCAATACCAAGAAACTCTTTAATATAATTAACATACCAACCATATATTTCCTTTTCTTTATACTTCCTTCTTTTATCAAGCTTGTTACCATCTGTATCTTGATTTTTTGATAACATATTTAACCATTCTCTACATGTTTTAATTGTAGACGGTTGATCAAGTAGCATATACTGAACATTCTCCTTATAAATGCAAAACGCCTGTTGTTCAATAAGGTCATATTCATTCTTCATATCATCCAATGCCTGCTTCTTTGCAGACAATCTTCTCTCTGCTTGTGCAAATTTATTTAATGAACTCATTTCATATTTACCATTATAGTTGTATGTATCATTTTTATATACTAAAGACATTTATCGTTCACCTCTCTTATCCCTCTTAACTCATCCTTTACATCAATTGTAAAAGGATTTGTCCAAACAAAATGAACCTTTATCCGACGTTTTTCTGTTTCTGCCGCTCTATTGCAGCGTCAATCTCCGCCATTTCACGGCGCTGCTTCTTGGTAATCTCTCTGTCGCGGACTTTTCTTTTCTGCATACGCTTTTTCTTTTCATATGCTTCTTCTGCCCGTTTTTCAAGGTCAATCTCGATGATAGTTACTTCTATGAGTCCCATAAGCGTAAGCATAAGTCCGCTTGTAAAATACATAATAAACTGTGTTCCATCATCATAAAATCCCATCAGGCTCCTTATTCCACGTTCAAGACATATAAAGCCAATAGAAAACAGAGATAGAGTTGATATTGATACTGACATGTCTTTAAGGAAGACATGCTTTAAAAGTGTTGATTTTTTAATTTTAACCTGCATAATAATTATTCTGGGAACCTGAAACCAAAACTAAATGGCATATCTCCCAAATCCTCTTTGATATTTTCCATTTCTTCGCGGGAACTGCATTTCACTATAGGCGTTCCGCTGCTGTTATCTACTTTGTATCCCTTTTTGTTCATTTTTTCCGTGAACAAATCTCTCTTATCCGGTTCCGGAATATATTGCCTGTTCTCCTCTTCCGAAACCACCTGTTTCTTTGCCATGTCATGATCTCCTTATGCCGTAAAGCTGTATTTTCTTCTTCTGACAAGTTCGTCAACGTCATATTCGTCATCTATTCTGCTTATCATGCGTTCATCTTCGTCAAAATTATACTGCCACCTGCGCAGTTTTACATCATAATAAACCGGATGATTGAGGGAATTATTAATATAAAGTCTTTTGTAGCCATTCTTTTCCCACAATACTGCTGTGAGCGGATCATTTTTTACTTTGCATCTTGTCTCCACAGGTGCATCAGTTAAATCTTCATTGCTGAAGGTTTTCCACTTTGACGGATCGAGTGCTACCGGTTTTCTTTCATCAACAACTGCAGCTTTCACCTGTTCAGAAACAGAATTGCTGTTATCATTAACAGGGAGCACTGCTACATGCTGCGAATAAATATCTTCATCAGAAACTTCTGTGTTATCTGTTTCAAGCGATGCATTAATAACAGAACCTTCATCATGCTCATCAGTTCTACATCTGTTAACAAGTCCCCACAAAACCCTTGATGTTGCAATTACGTCATCAATACTGTTATGAAACTCCAGCCCGGCATCTGCATGAAAATATTCTGCCAGCGTGCCCAGTTTGAAGTCTGGCACATCCTGCTTTGTAAGAACTGCTTTTGCAAGTATCATGACATCAATTTCATTTTTTGGGATCCACTTGCCAAAACCAATTCGTCTTGCCATTTCGTTTACAAGCCCATCATCGAAATTCGCATTATTATAGCCTGAAACAAAGTCTGCCGAATTAAGATAACTCAATATCTCGGCACCAGCTTCATATTCCGTTGGACAGTCAGCAACTTTTTCATTTGTAATATGATTAACAGCAGTGATATACGCAGGAATAGTCATCATCGGATTCAAAAACATATCACACCTGTCAATCTCATCCATGCCATGCTCGCTTACCTGATATCTGATTGCTGAAAACGACAGTATTCTGGTATTCTTTGATTTAAACCCGGTTGTTTCCAAATCATATACTACTATTTTTTTATCTTTAATCTCATCCCACAGGGATACAAGATTTATGTTCATAGATTTTTCTCCTTACTTATTTTTCATTTATCCATCTGCGCAATTTATATATTTACCCATTTACTTCAGTAAACATTTCGTTTGCAGTTTCAATCTCCGGTATCACTGAATGAGCTTATATAGTGGCGATTGGCACGAACCTACACCAGTAGGCATTTTATTTACAGCCTCAACATGAAATTATTTGTTATACTGATCTACCTCAGTAGACATTTTACTTACAGTCTCAACAAACCCATATTTATTTATATCTACATATCTGAATCAGTAGACATTTCGCTTACGGTTTCGACGGTATCTAGTACTGATGATGGACCTTATCTACCTCAGTAGACATTTTGCTTACGGTTTCGACAGGATGCGCTAGAAGGGCTTAACAATTTATCTACCTTAGTAGACATTTCGCTTACAGTTTCGACTCTCCATGTCCCCGCTGTCCTGGGATGGATCTACCTTAGTAGACATTTCGCTTACAGTTTCGACCCTAATATTGTGCCCTTGCACAATATTTCACGGCTTAACTGTAAGTTTTTGTGTATTATATTCTAAAATTGTTACCTTATATTATTGAACTGTAAGCATTTCTTTTTGTTAAAGCTGCGGTTTGCATTAACTGCCTGTCTACCATTTTTCCCGCACATCTGCATCGGGAGACATTTTAATTGGCAGACAGATCGTGTCAGCTTGTCCACCTGAAAAACAATTCATCTATCTGACCATTTTCACAAACAAGTCTATGAGGTTCTTGCTGTCAAGTTTAGCTTGTAAACGTGCATCATTTTCAGACTTTGGCTTACAAGTATAAGTCTGTTTGAGTAAGAACTTCTATTACCAAGCAGCCCTGTGACCACATTAACGGTAAATTTCTATCTTTTGATAAGGAAGTATAGTCAATCTTCCTATGGTAAATTGTTAAATCTGACACCTATATAATATTTACAATTCAATTTTTGTCCAAAAAATATGAAAAAATATCAAAAAAAATACGACAGCCTCAAATCCGATCAGGCTGCCGCTTATATAATAATAAAGGAGGTTCCCGCGTCTGCCCTAGCAGACATCTTAAGATCGGGAAGTGTAAGGGATTTATGACTACAATTGATCCTTACACTATATATAGTATTCCATTTTTCAATTTTGTCCAGATATTGACACAAATTTTTGTAAAAAAATGCGGCAGCCATTTCGCCCCGGCTGCCACTATCTTCATATAAAGGAGGTGTATTTGCAAGGTACCTTTGCTCACAATACCCTACAAAAATTTATGAATAAAACAAAGTTTTTGCTTTACACATATATAGTATTCCAAACTTAATTTTTGTCCAAAGAAAAATTAAAAAAGAGACTGCAAGCAAGCGGTCTCTCTTTTTTGTTTACTTCATATTGAGAATATAATAATCCTCACCAAATCTTGTTTCATCCCTATCATTGCAGAAATCAGCAAGTTCCTGCACAATAGTTTCAAGACCTGTACCTTTGCTAGCAAGATAACTTACAAAACCGCCGTCATAAGTTTCAATATCAGCACTCAAGTCATTTCCACCCTCGTAAAAACCAACAGAATAGGAAATCTGGATTTTATCTTCATCTTCATCCTCGTCCTCGTCGTCACGGTCAAAATCATCTGTGATATTGAACATTACAAGCAGAACATCATCCTTTCTTGGAATAATAAGCATCGCTTCTCCGCATGGACAATAATCACGATTAATTTCATCCCACTTATTCAAAAGTTCCTCTTTGCTCTTCTGCCATGGTAGTAATTGTAATTTCATATTCAATTCCTCCTTTATACAATTAACAATAAATTACAGGATAAATATGAGTTTTGCGCAAAATAAAAGCACCTGAAAAATCAGATGCTCTTATTCGTTTACAAATCTCTGCCACAGACAACTGCTTTGTATACGACATTATTGTAGGTAATTTTCCATTCACCCAAGAACTGATCCCGGATAGCAGACTGAAATACTTCCTCCCCATCGCAGAGCAATACAGCAAAGGAATAAAAATATCCTTTCTCGTTGTCCACATTGAGAACAATCTTCATTGAGATATGTTCAGTGAAAGGAACGCTTATGCTAAGAACCGTGATCTGACGTGTGAAGTCTTTATAAACCTCTTTCAGTTTGTCTGAGTCCATGGAATATACAGCATTCAAAATAATCTGTTGCATCACCCTGAGGGTAATGCTTTTTGCAACAGTTCGTTTTTCAGCAGGATTTACCGGCTGTTTCGCAAACACCTTAAGAATGTCATCACAGACATCGAAATATCCATTATACTTCTCAAGCAGTGCACACACCTCGTTAGCATTTACTCCACCGGACTTCAGATTGTCTTCTATGCGTGCTTTGATGTTGTCACTTGAATAATCCTGAAGCTGCTCTGTCTTAAAGACAATGAATGTCCACGACTGCGGATTGTCATTAATCTCACTACTTGGCCAGCAGCTCTTGATTGCAGGAACAGAAAAATGGCTTAAATATCCTGTCTCCTTATAAACCCTGCCACCAAATTTAAGCATATGCTGACCATGAAGTCCTGTAAACAGAGTATTATCAGAGAAACCCCTGATGTCTGTTACGGTTCCGCCAGTATATGTAACACCAAATGGCACCCCGAATGTCATAAGCGGTGACGGAATGTAAGAGAATCTAACAGTTGTCTTTACAAGATCCTCATATTCATCAAAGGTATAAGTTTTATTATTGCCAACAATCGGAAACACCGGTGCCATTCTGTTTATAAAACGACATAGCACATCAACAGCGGTGATACGAGCCTCTTCTGAACTAAATTTGTAGTCACGAATATGCCCAGTCACATCACATACATTAAATAAACACTGGCCAACAATACGCTCATCAATTATGTCAATGGATGCTGCATAATGAACTGCCTCTACAGGGTAATACAATCTACAGTTACTGACGAATCTTGGCATATCTGCAAGTTCAAAAATATACCTTACTTTGTTCTCCTCAACCTGCTGAATTAATAGTACTTTCTTGATTTTCATATTTTTATCCTCCTTTATTATTATTTTGTATATAAAAATCATAATAAAGTTGGATTTTGAACACATAAAAGAAAAGAACACCTGAAAATCAGATGTTCTTATGCGTTTACAGCGAATTACCCGGACACTCAGAAAAATCTACATCGCGCAATTCATCAATGTGAATCCACACGTCAATGTAATGCTCCTTTGAATAATTAATCTCCCGGTCCTCAAAATAAGTCTTGCCAGTAATAACATAGCCAACCTGCTTATACTCTCCATTTGGCAGGTCAACATACATGGCATTCTTATTCTTTATAGCATTGTCTGATATGCTTATCATATCTGACACAGCCTGTCTGTAGAGTTCAAGAAGCTGTGACAGATTGTCAGCTTCAATGGTTTTCGGGCAGATCATATCACTGTCCATCCACCATTTGCCACGGTCACGTTCCTTGACGGTTGTCTGTGTTCTAACATAGTACTTCATAAGCAGTTCCTCCTTTATATTTTATTTTGTTAATGAAATACAGGATAAATATGGAGTTTTTACATACAAAAATAGACCGATACAAATGTACCAGTCTATTTTTCGTTTACTCTGCCGGTTTTTCGCTTACAGTGATACCGTCAAGGACAACACCTTTTTCAATGTTCTCAGTGAGACAAAAGACCAAGTCGTTCATGACATTTGACTTAAGTTCCTTTGACAGGTCCTCACTGCTTCTCTTAATACGATAGTCCCACTGTTTGGCCGGATCATATTCAATAGAATATTTACTGGCTTCAATGCTGATTATTTTTGTCATAGATATTCCCCTTTTCTAAATACCTGTGTCAACACAAATATTATCAGGACTTATATCCATGCCAAGCTCAGCAATGTACTTAACGAAAATATCGTCAAGGACCTGCTTTGTCATATTGCGTTCAAACTCCGTCATAAGCCATGGGAAGTTTTCCTCAAACATAACAGTGCCTGCTGAAACGTCATAATCCTCTGCATCATTGTAAGCAGAAAACCTGATACCCGTCTCAAGAAACATAATGTTTGAAAGGAATGCCGCCGGTATAGCAATGCCAGAATTAAGGCACACATCAGCATTTGTTAAATCGTCAGATACTAAATAATCTTTACAGCCCTTAAGCACCCATTCAGCTGCATCAGACTTTTCAGCCTTTTCCTCGAGACTTGCAATATGGTTTTTGATGAAGTTTTTATACTTCTCATAAGAAAAACCTGCTGCCGTTGTAAGTTCAATTCCATATCCATTAATTGTTGCCATAATTATTTCCTCCTTTATTTATATGACAATTTATTAGTAACAGTATGAATATGGTTTTTGAAGGTAAAGAAAAAGAACAGTCGTTACTGACTGTTCTTTAGCGTTTAATTTTCAATAAGAGAAAGCTCATGATTTTTGATCATACGCTCAAACTTCCAAGGGTCAGCAACCCAGTGACGTTCTGTCATTTTACAGAGTGTTGGCTTGCAATAAATAACACTTTTTACGACACAATAAACAACGCCATCAGACGTGCAGACTTTATCACCGTAAAAGACTTCCTTATTGTTTATAGATAACCCTGTAGATTCCTTTTCTTTGGACTTTTCCTGCTGACGATCATACTGTACATGTTGAACAGCAGAAATAAAAGCATTTATAATTATAATGACACCTGATGCTACTGCAAATATCATTATAAAATAATCTGTAGTCCCAGAATAGACATATGTAAATGCTATTGCTGCTGCAATATACAATATTGCAGTTACAATTTTATACGCAACAACATGAAAACCAATCCATTCTTCAGGATCTTTAGAATGGTTTACAATATAATCCCATGCAAATGTTTGAGCTACATATGCAATAAAAGCGCATATGATAAAATTATGCGCAATTTCTGTATTACGTGGTATAAGCAAATAATCTTTAATTTCGTCGCAAGACATATTAAATATCAATGATGCTACGATAAAAATCAAAAGCTTAAATGCTACCATTTTTGTTACTTTAAGAAAATCGTTTAATGAAACTTCTTCATTTTTAAAAACTTCTAACAAATTTTTCATATTTGTATCCTCCATTATTCATTATTATGTTGTTTATAAAGCATATATATGGATTTTCATGGTTCATAAACTAATTATACAATATATAGTGGCTCAGTCAACATACATAGCAACATTTTGTATACATTTCTACAAGAAAATTCTAAAATATGTGTTTCTGCACAAAAATAAGGAGTGCAGTTCGCACTCCCTATAAGTCCTTCTCCCAAAAGACTTCTTACAAATATTTGCCTACAATAACGTCAATATCGCTTGGCTTCACATCGCAGTCATCATCAAGACCAAATCTTATGTCTGCTTCATCCGAATTGTCAGTAATGACGCCCCTTGCCTTAGCATTGAATGTAAATAAGTCATACAGATTAGGTTTTTTGACATCAACCATGGCTTTGCAGGTAACAACTACTGATGGCAGATTGCTCTCCACATTGATGCCGCCAAAACCAGCTCTTACATGGTCAGCAGTAAGAGCCATGTCACACCATACAAATACTCTTTCCTTAAGGTCAAAAATGACTGGAATGCATGTAGTTGTTGCTGATGCGAGGTCCATACGCTGTTTTATTGTAGACGGCTCGAAGATTTCCCCGTTCTTCATATCATTTCTTGTCATAAAACCAAAAGCTGCATGCTCCATCTTTGAAAAGTTCTCATTTGAAAAATTATACACATTAAATACCGCGTATCTTGCACCTGCAGACAAAGCCTTGTCAATATCAAGGTCAATAAATTCAGCTGCACCCTCTCCATCAACAGGTCCGCCGTTTATAATATCTCCTGAGTGGCAGATACCAAACCGGTCTGATTCGAGATTGTTGTAAGATACATGCTCAAGACAATTCCAGTCATCAGCAAAAATCGCTACGGACAGGTCAACATCAATAATGTTATCCTTGGTATTAGTCCACCAGATGAATGGCCTGATAATCTTTGCGCTGTCATCTATTGCAATACGTGAGCCCCTTGAAACGGAAATCATTGTCTTGCCTGCGCTTCTTAATGAGAATGGAACCGTATAGTCCTTAAGCACTTCATCAATATGTACTTTTCCAAGGAACTCCCTGTTTCCATATATATTAACAAGTGCATTCTCGCAAACAGCAATGACCATTTTCATTGCATCCTCAGGGACAGTTTCTGTTTTATCGTTCTTAACATAGTATGATCTTGCAAGATTTCCCTTTGGGAAGAAAACCCTCATATTGTCACTGCCGTCAAGCTTATTGATGAAATGTTCTCTTACCTGCAAAAGCACTGTAGACGATACGTCCTTTGCAACAGAAGCAAAGCCCATGATAACAGCCTTTCTGTCGGCATCCTTGTCAAATGTGCGAAGAAGAAAATCAATTCTTCTTGCAAACTCTCCCGGTCGTTTCTTAAGCAGAGAAACAACAGTGGCTACATCACCTGACGCAATAGCCGCATCCACTTTTCCTGCAAACGACTGGATTTTACCATCATTTCTTATGATGTCAAATGCCTGAACAACTTTTGTATAGTGTTCATTCTTAGCAAACTCACCCGGGTGCAGTTTTTCGCCTACACGGATCCATCTTCCGGCATATCTGTTCATATCCTCAGCTGCATTTCCACAGTCTGCAAGAAGATTCATGATGATTCTGCGCTCGCTTCTCTTTAAGTTCCTGAACTTAGTGTTCTCTGCAAGACTAACGTCACCATCAGACATTGCTGTAATAAGACGCAGCACGTCAGTTGCAGTCTTTATGTATTTTCTGCATAAAGAACCGTCTGTATCAGCGCCGGTATCAATAAACAGTCTGCATATGCACGCAGTATTCTCCTTAAACGGAATTTCATCCGGCAGAGTAACCTTTGCGGAATTTAAAATAAAGATCATGTCATCCACATCACTCTTTGAAAGAGATGTCTTTGATGCACAAAGATTGTTAAAGATGTCATTTAAGTCATCGAACGAACCTGCTTCAAGAACCTTAACCTTTGCAGTGTCAAAAAGAGGAGTTCTCTCCTTTTTCTCCTCATAAGGCAGAAGGGTACCAAAAGACCAGTAATGAACGATGGCATTGAAATACAGTTCAAAATCATCCTTCTCCATGACAGACTCAGGGAAATTAGGATACATTGGATTGTACACCTTATCAGCACCTGTAAGTTCCTTAAGCCCGTTTACAAGAGCATCATACACCACCTCACGGTTCTTGACTTTCATGTGTACAAGCTTGTCAAAAAGAGCCTCTGACATTGTATAGCCAAAGACTTCTATGTTCTTATTCATTGTTGCAACAATCTGCTTATTCTTTTCACTGACTGCAGCAGAAAGAGATTTAAGCATATCGTCATTATTAATGAATACTCTGTTTTTTCTTCTTAAAATAATGTTAAATACTGAATTTTCCATAATGGATTTTCTCCTTTTTTAAAAACTGGGGATTGACAGCAGTACATCCAACTATCTCGGCTGACCAAAATCAGCCAAACGAGATATCCCATATTATAGAAGGAACTGCTGTCATAACCTGTTTCGCAGTGATTGCTACAACTAACTTTAAAGTTTATCAGACCTTTGAGAAAGAAGGAAGCTGTAGCATATCTGCTTTTTGAATTGTAATGTTCCGAAAATTATTAATACTAAAAAAATGTGTTTTGATCTGTAGTATTAAGAAGGAAGTCTTAATATAGCCGGAACAAAAACTGTGGCAATTGCATCAAGTAATTTTATAAATGCATCCAACCTGTATTCGTAGAAGGAACCTGACGCATAAGTATAAGCGTCCACATTATTTGCCGTTATAATTAGCTTAATGCAGACACTATTTTGCTTTTCCGCAGTCGTAAAAATTATCCAGTACCGAAACAGTCGGTAGGCAGTTTTAGTACCAGATAATAGTGCGCCCGGAAGGACTCGAACCTTCGACCGTCCGGTTATGAGCCGGATGCTCTAACCAACTGAGCTACGGGCGCTAAATATCTGAAATCAAAAATAGTCAGCAGACGTCTTTCTTATCCAGACGAAATCTCCCTGCAGGAACTGCACCTGCGATGCCGCTCTAGTGGCAGACGGAAGATATTAGTGAATTACTCGGCTACAAGTAACCGAGCTTCCTACTTCAAACCACTACTGCCTGTTAGCATATATACTATGTTAACAGGTCTTACACAATGTCCACAGGCGTTAGGTTCCGGCAGTTCCTGCCGTACCATTGTATATATTAAAAAAAGAGACTCCAAAAATGAGTGTAAAAAAAAACTCGTAAATCAGATACACGCTTATAATATTCCGTTTTCAGTTTTTGTCCAAAGAAAATTGAAAAAATTTCAATATTTTTTTGCAAGAAATTATACACATATTTATGTGCATAAACCTACACATAAACCTACATATATTTATATACATAAACCTACACATATTTATACATATATTTATACACATAAAAAAGCAGAAAGATAAAAATCCTTCTGCTTTTAATTTTACTGATGCTGGTGCCGTTTTACATATTCATCAGCAGCCTCACTTATAGCATCCTGCTCCGTATACCCCTCACGGTCACAGTATATGTCATAAGCAAGATTTGCTAACGAGTCAGCATCGCTCTCAGGGATGTCGTGATTTTCTATGAGTTCGTTGCTCATGAAAGATGTAACAAATTCCTTGTGAGCCTCGAACACCTCATCTGCAGTGAGTTCAATCTCCTCATTGTTTCTTATAATCTTCATAATATATTCCTCCTTTGCTTATTATTTTGTTTATGAAAATTTATATAAACAAATATGGATTTTAAGCGCAAAAAAAAAGGGCTGTACAGTTACAGCCCTTTGTAATGTTAATCCAATAATTTCTTATCAATTATCTGGAAATTAGCTCTGTGGATATACAGTGCTTTCCCGTCAATCATCAGCTTTGTTGTCTTTGGCAGGTCTTTACAGACTTTCCAGTATACTTCGTCGCCTGAGTATGCGCATATTGGATCGCCAAGCTGCGACTGAATTACAACCACCCTGCTCTTTCCGAAATTGTTTTTAACTTTGTTAACGATGCCTGCGATAAATGTATAATCCTTAACTGAACCGCCTGATGCACTTTCAATCAGCTCCGGACTTTTGAAATCTACTTCCGGATCAAGTCCATCCTCTGCGAAAATCATTGTGCTTCCACAACTTTCCACCTCACTGCCGTCAATAGTTACTGTCACAACAGAGCTCATTGTCTCCGAATATCCCCAGCCACCGTCTGTATAAACAGGTTCTTCTACAGTATTTGACGACATGTCTATTTTCTCGCCGCTCATATTCATAAAGTTTACCCCATCATTACTGTAAAAGCTGACAGCGTATGTATTGCCTTTTATGGTCCCATTCAGTTCATTGACCTCACTGTCAAGCAGTCCGCATCCAGTCAGTCCGACAGCAAGCACTGCAACAGCTGCTGCCATAACAATTCTTCTCTTTTGCATAATAATTTTATCCTTTCATTAACACATTGTACAAATCGAACGGCTTGAAACTCTCATCCTTAATGTCCAACCTATGATCTTTCAGTATATCTTTAACGAGCTGTGTATTCACCTTGTCAGCAGGTCCCCATGAAGCAATTTCAAATGCACACTTGTCAAAAATACCCTGAATGTCCTCATGTTGTTTGAGCCATGCTCTTGCAGCAGCATATCTCTTTTTCTTTTCAGCATTTTTCTTCTTATCCCTGTGCTTATATCCCCATGCTGCATATGCGCTACGAATATCTTTATATCCGTAGCTCTGCGCGTCGTCAAGAACCTCACCTGTATCAGCATTAACAATCGCATATCGTTTATCATACTGTTTTGAAAGTCTTGGACTTTCTACTACTTTGATATTCATGAAGTTCCTCCTTTCTGTGACTCAATAATCTTATCAAGTGTTTTGTCAACTTTATATACCGTCAGCTTTTCCTTATTATAGTAATTAAAATCGCATGAATACCACTGGTCTTTGCACTTAAAAGTATATTTATCATCGGACTTGGAATACTTGACATCTGTATAGCCCGGGTAGTTAGCATCTAATTTTTTGAAAAGAATTTCCTTTATGCCAACTTCCTGTGCTGCCATTGTAAATGCAAATATCATTACCATTATTACTGCCATTGCAAGAAGCCCATAAGCAATAGATCTGCCGACGTCATCAGTAGTAATTCTTTCAAAATCCGTCAGCTCATGGCGTGAGACCAAAAACACAATAAGACCAATAGCAATGCCAAAAAAGACGGCAAATATCAAGCCTTTTATCAGAAAATTCTGTGCAAATGGAGTTAAATGTGATAAGAAATAAATCATAGTAATGAATTCTCCTTTATATATTATTCGTCTTAACAGACTCGTATAATCTGTTCATAAATACAGATTTCCTTGTCATTAACATTTCTGTTAGCATGATAATGCCCAAAGAACCATTTCTTGAACTTTGTCTTTGCTCTTACTTCGTCCAGATAATCTGTTTCATGGTCAGGCTTATACAGTCCACCGCCCAGAATATTCTGCGTCGATGTTGAACAACAGTGACTTACGATAAAATCTACATTGTAATCATGTTTTTCAAGATTTTTGAAGCCATTAATTTTTTCTTCGTCAGATGCAAGTTCCTCTTTCCACCAGCTCACATGATTAACACGAAATGGTGCAGCGCCTTTGCATGCTTCATTCAGCTTTTCTTTATAGTCACTGGCAGCAGGCTCAAGAATGCCACCTCTTATGTCATGACTCGATGCTCCGCCAAATGCAAAGAATGTTCTGCCACAGATGTCAAATACCTCTCCTCGCATCAGATGAATTACTGACGGACGGATTTTATGGACACGTCCTCCATGCCATTCTTCCACAGGATAAGCGTTAAGCCTGTCATAGTTTTCGTGGTTTCCGTCTACAAAAAGAGTTGTAAAAGATCTGCTTTCAAGCCAGTCAAGCTGCATATTTTCACATTTAACTCTCGCATTATGCTTATTTCCCGCAAACTGCTCTCTCCATGGTTCACCCTCTGTATCAAGTTCCCATACACCGCCGAAGTCACCGCATATGATGACATAGTCATCTTTTGTCATTTCTGTCTGTTCAGGGAATATATACGGTTCAAATCGCTCAAAGTTTCCATGACAGTCACCCGTGATATAAATCATAATTGCTCTCCTAATCTCTTACTCATACCAAATGCAACACTTTAAGTATATAAATCGTTGCAAAAATAACTCCTGAAATAATCATTGCAAATACATTTATGTAGCATATCACTACAATCGCAAGCCCCACATTTTCCGGCAGATGTTTTGCGTGCTGATTTACAAATACAAACGTTCCAGTTGCCACTGCAACAAACAGCGTTATAAAAAATATCGTCCACAATATATTTCATGTCAGTCAGCTACCCTCTGTCCTTCAATGCGGATAATACGTCTTATAAACCGATAATCACCAGCAAAACGACTTTCATAATAACAGCTGTTTCTTATTATAATATCATCAATGCCATTACTTTCCGCATTCATATCGTTGCAGACGTTTTTTATTACTGCCAGTTCGTCTGCATCCATTTTCTTAAGGTCCTCGTCAGTATATAGTTTTCCAAGCCTGTTATATACCATGATTTTGTCAGCAGAATTAACCTCATAATTTTCATGGTCTCTGCTTACTTTCTTTATCATATTACTCATTTTTTACTACCTGCCTTTAATTTCCACAAAATATTATTTCTTATATAATATTCACAAACGGTAGTTTGTCCAAAAAAAAGAGATGAAAAATCAATACAGACATTTCATCTCTTTGCAAATTATTTTCTCTTTTTCTTCTGACCATTCTTATTCTGCTCATCCAGTTTCTTCTGCTTTTCTTCCTGAATTTCCAAATAAAGCTTGCTTCCTCCAGAAAGGTACTTTTTATAATTAATACGTTCAAGTTCTCTGCCATCATATAATACTTTCGGAACAAAATAAAATTGTGCATTTTTATCGCTGCAATATTTATCACACTTATCAATAATGTCCTGCAAGCTATTAAAATTATCCAGAATAATCTTTATCTGGCGACCTCTTTCATTATCCTTGTCTATATCTTTATCACATATACAAAGTAATTTTATTTCAAATGCTTCAGCAGCAAGATGACTTATGCTATCAGGCGTCCAGACATAATCTGGTTTTTCACAACCCAGCAGTTTATAAAGAGTTAATGCATTATTAATTTCATATTGAAATTTTTTGTTATCATCAATATCGTCAAGAGTCTGTATCTTCTCAATAATTTTAAAAAACCCATCCCTGTATTCCCTGCCAAACTTATCTATAACAGAATCACATCTTTTTGCTGCGATGAGAGCTTTTATCCAGTAATAAGCAGTTATAATGCAGATTACTATAAATATTATTTTGATTACGTGTGCGATTGCCAATAGTTGTGTCATAATAGTTCATCCCCTTTATCGTATTTATTATATTTACTATATTTACTATATATTGTATTATACCACGTTATTATCTATATATATAGTATTTATTAATTTTATTTTGTCCAAGCAAAATGAACATTTTTGTTCAAAAATGTGATATTATAAAAGGTTAATAGAAAATATTGAAAATTATCCTTACAGGATAATGACAAAACAAAAATAATATGGTATAGTATGATCATCAAAAGGAAAACAGTTATCTGCGGAAAACGCAGGAGAAAGGAAAAAGATATGCTTACAGTAATTAAGTCCTATAAAAGTTCATACAGTTGTAAACATAGTTCTTACTTTAAAAAGAACTCTATTTTGATGCGCTTTTATATGAACGAAAATTCTGTCTGAAAAACATATTTACTGCATAAATATTTTTCTTTCATGTCGTTTATCTCAGGGCGCATCCCGGATGAACGATTTTTTATTGCTTAAAAATGAAAGGAAATAACTATTATGCCAGTAATTAACATGGAACAGACAGGAAAGCAGATTGCAGAATTAAGAAAGAACGCAAATCTCACTGTAAATGATATAAAGGAAGCACTTGCACTTACAACTGTAAATGCTGTATACAAGTGGCAGCGTGGACAAACGCTTCCGACACTCGACAATCTTGTTGCACTTGCAGCCCTCTTCGGCTGCACAATAAACGATATTGTCATAACCGAAACAATATAAGAAATACATGTATCATTAGCTCAGCTGGCAGAGCATTCGACTTTTAATCGAACTGTCCGGGGTTCAAATCCCCGATGGTACATTACCGGCGGGTATGCCTAGCAGCGAGGGCGGCGGTCCGTAAAACCGTTACATAAGAAACACCGCAGGTGCGAGTCCTGCCCCGCCGACTTAATTTTAACAACAAAGGAGATGATTTATAAATGATTGTAGACTTTGAAACTAATTTCATCAGGCTCCCGTAGCTCAGAGGTAGAGTACTTGGTTGAAGCCCAAGGGGTCGAAAGCTCAAAACTTTCCGGGAGCATTATGGAGTGTTGGCTCAATTGGTACAGCAGCGGCCTTGAAAACCGCCATTCCGAAAGGATATCTGAGTTCGAATCTCAGGCACTCCGCTATATTTTAAAAAACAATTTATATATTATGCAGTGTTGGCTGAATAGGTAAAGCGCCGGATTGCTAATCCGAGGTCATCTTAACGGATGCACAGGTTCGAGTCCTGTACACTGCGCTGTGTTAGTAGCTTAGTTAAGAGCGTGGGTTCGATTCCCATCTAACACCTATCTCCAAACTAATGTAGTCGGTTCAAGTCCGACATGGTACTCATGATGATGTCGCCAAACGGTTAAGGCACTTGTCTGCAAAACAAGTATTGTAGGTTCAAATCCTATCATCATCTCTTTGCTGATGTAGCACAATGGTAGTGCATCTGCTTTGTAAGTAGTCTGTTGTAAATTCGAATCTTATCATCAGCTTTATATATGGCTTTATAGTATAATGGCTATTACATCTGCCTGTCACGCAGAAAATGGGGTTCAATTCCACCTAGAATCATTATATCGGTAAGTATACCTAGATGTGAGGACAACACTCTGTAAAAGCGTTACTCATTTTTAGCAAAAGAATATTACAGTAAAAAGACATCAGAATTAATATCTGATGTCTTTTTACTTTCCACGCTAGTAGAAATTGAAATTTTTTAGTTCTTTTGCGTTGTACTATACATTTGATGTATGAAATAGGTAATTTGAGCTATTGCTCTGTTTCTACAATACTTCTTTTTCCTTTTTCTGTCAAGTCCTTACACAAAACAAAATTCAATGAATTTTCCAGCTTTATCATTATTCAATTTCCTCTGTAATTTTATCAGCTAATAATCTTGTTGCTGCCGCTATCAGTTCTCGCTGATCAGTTCCATCAGGATTAAACGCTACAGATATATCTTTGCCGGATGCTCTAATATTTCATTAATTTGTCTGAGTTGATCCAGACTATATTTTGAATCAAGGCTGTGGCTTACTTTTCTGTTAATCGAAAGAACAAGATTTTTGACTTCGATATAGTCTTTCGCTGCCTGTTCGGTCGCAAAGAGCATCCTTGCCCAGCCACAGTTAACAACCTCTGTGAGATAATCATTTGCACATGTCTGATATCTGCTTCCCCAGGAATCGTCTAATGTTACATATTTTCTGCCAACAGTTTTTACTGTTGCTTCAAATATCTTGTTTTCTCTTGTGCCGTGATCGTCTGTTACGATATATGCTTTTTGTCCTTTTTCGAAATCCTTTACTGTTAACATTGTTTTCCTCCAATCATGCCAAATAATATCCTTTTTCTTTTATCATCTCAATATCACGTATATGCAGCACTTTTGTCGCCTGCATTTGTTTATTCCCATAGCAGTTGTAGTCTGCAGTTACTTTGCAGCATCCATTCTCATTGGGTTCACTGATATAGATTATGTTTGTTACGTATTCTTTTACCAAATTCATAGAAGTATTCCTCCTTATTGCTCTTATATTTATAGTATTTAAAACAGCGGTTTTGTCCTAAATATTCGTGAACTTTTCGCAAAAAAAAATACACCTGCTATATTTCTATAGCGGGTGTATCATGATTATTAGAGAAGACGTTTTATCTCAGATAATATAATTTCTTTAACCGAAGTTTCACTCAGGCTGCGGAATTCATAATCATCTGAGCAGACATCCATCAAAGTATACTCCAATGGGAGCATGTCTACAACGAGGAGTTCATAAATTTGCTTCACGCTTCCTCTGTAAAGACGAATAGCTTTCAATAAGCCAGCTTCATCCTTATTGAGAAGAGCGTCTTCCAAGCCTGGAATCTGTTCAATCGAACATGGCAGGAACTCAACGTAGTTCGTACCAAACAAATGTCCACGTTTTTCATTGAACATTTGTGCGAGTTCCTCTCTTGTAGTATCCTTTGTTACGAGAAAATATCTTACGTTTCCCATTTCTTTGATAATTTCCTTTGTCATATCTATTTCCTCCTTTTATAATTATTTTTTGAATGACACTATATATATGGAGTTTGCAAAAAAAAGAGCAGATGGTTGGTCTGTTCTTTTTTTTGCTGTTTACTCTATGATGTTAATTATCCAGTCGAGAGTATTACCCTCGTAGACTGTTAACGTCCTAACCAAAGTATCCCCGTCATAGGCATCTATTTTACAAAATTTCCTTCCTCTGTCGATGCCTCTCTGCGAAACGATACCTGTCCAAGCACCATTTTTAACCCAAAACTTTTTAATACCCGAATCAATAATACCTATAGCATTTTTGATTTCTATATCTGTCATCTCTGCCATATCGTATTCCTCCTTTATTGTTTTAATTGTTATGACACAATAAATATGGAGTTTACAAAAAAAAAGAACAGATGGTGGTCTGTTCCTTTTTTTTCATTTGATAATTTCATCAATAGTCTTATCAATTTTGTAGACAGTCAGTTTTTCTCCATTATAATAATCAAAATCGCATGAATACCACTGGTCTTTATACTTAAAAATATATTCATCCTCTGACCGGGAATACTTGACATCCGTATATCCCGAGTAGTTAGCATCTAATTTTTTGAAAAGAACTTCTTTTATGCCCACTTCCTGTGCTGCTATTGTAAGTGCAAGTACTACTATCATTATTGCAGCCATTGCAATAAGTCCATAAACAACAGACTTGCCAACGTTATCAGCGCTAATTTTTTTGAACCCGATTATGTCATGGCGGGAAACAAAAAACACTATAAAACCAATAGCAACACCGAAAAAGACAGCAAATATCATTCCTTTTATCAGAAAATTTTGTGCAAATATGGTTAAATGTGATAGTAAATAAAACATAGTAATTTTCCTTTCTTTACGTCAAATGAAATATTCCGAATGTATACAATTCATTTCCTTTACTATGTGTTGTATTATATCACATTATTATTCATTATATAATGCTTATGTGAACTACTCGGCTACAAGTAACCGAGCTTCCTGCTTCAAACCACTACTGCCTGTTAGCATATATACTATGTTAACAGGTCTTACACAGTGTCCACAGGCGTTAGGTTTCGGCAGTTCCTGCCGTACCATTGTATATATTAACGAGTAAGAATATTAAGCTGCTGACATTAACAGTCTTAGTCCTTCTCTTTTAATATTGATAGCTGCATTATGGTCACGATCCATAACAAGACCACAGCTGCAACGCATTGTACGATTATGGGTATCTTTCATTTCAGGATGAATGGTACCACACCTGTGGCATAACTGACTTGATGGATACCACTTACTGACTTTTACGAAAATCTTGCCACGTTCAGACAGTTTATACTCCAGCATTGTAAGGAACATGCCGTTACCATTGTCCATAGTAGCCTTTCCATTACCAAAGCCCTTATTGGACATGGCCCCCATGTTAAGTGTCTCTACGCATACAACATCAAACTGATTGGCTATCTCAGTTGATATTTTATGCAGATTGTCAAGTCTCTGATTGGCTATGTGACGCTGGATTTTATTGACTTTCTGTAACTGCTTCATATAGTTCTTGGACTTTGTTTCACCTTTACGAAAGCCTACCATGCGCGACAGTTTACGCTGCGCTTTGGCAAGCTTTTCATGACTTTCACGATAATACTTGTGTTCTGTTCCAACGTTCCCGTTGTCGTCAACATATAAACCATTTGATGCATAATCCAGTCCTATGGCATTGGCTGTATCTGGAACATAGGTACATACTGGAGCCTTATACTCAAACAGGACCGAAACATAAAACTTTCCATCACTGTCCTGTGAAACTGTAGCCGATTTGATAATCCAGCCAGGATCCGGCTGACGATGGATTTTAGCCTTTACAATGCCAGCCTTTGGTAATTTAATACCGTTTTCAAATAACCTGATAGTGGTTCCCTGATTGTTTGTAGCGTAGGACTTTCTGCTGTGTTTTGCTGACTTGAATTTTGGAAAACCAGTGCTCTTTTTACGGCTTTTATCGAAATGGTTCTTAAACGCCTTTTGTAAATCAAGCTGTTTATTAGCCAGTGCGAGACTGTCAACCTCTTTAAGGTACGGATATTCCTTTTTATATTTGGCAGGTGTTACTGTGGCAAATTTGCCAGTCTGCTTATAGCTCTCTATCTTGTCAGCAAGCATAAGATTATATACCTTGCGGCAGCAACCAAATGTCTTCATAAACAGCTCACGTTGTTCAGTTGTAGGATATAAACGGTATTTAAAAGCTTTATTCATAACTGACAGTTTCTTTGCCTTTCTATATATTTAAGGATATTTTCTTCTGACATTATTGTCACCTCTTACATATGGTATAACAAAAAATGTCAATAAATGCCAGTGTTTATAAATATTTAATATATACAGATAATTGTAAAAATAAGGACTTTCATCTCGGCTACAAGTAACCGAGAATTCCCGTCCTTAGATCTTAAACAAAATGAACAATGTGAAAGAGATTTTCTGCAAAAAAAAGAGACCAGCTAATACCAGTCTCTTTAAGTGTTTACAGTGATCTGAGATATACAATTATGTTGCCCACAATACAGGCACCATCATTGTACTCATCAGAATCATGGTCAAGACTGATATTAGCAAACCAATCTTCAAGTCTGTCCGCCAATTCACCAGCGTCTTGCTCATCCTCAATATCAGGAGCCGGATTATACATGCTGCTGCCTGAGTAGAAGAAGAAATCCTTCTCCTCAACAAGCACCGGATTGAATCCGTTCCGCGACAGCCTGTTGAAATCATCAGTAGTCTGAACTGGAATGGCATCTTCACCATTTTCATCCAGAAATTCCTGATAACTCTTGTCAAACATTTCTGCATAAGAACTGTTATCAAAGACAGATTTATAGCTGGACAGATAGTATTTGAAATATGATCCATCCCAGAAGTTTTTGGCCTCATTGATTAATTCAGTATCTCCTGTTGCAGAAATTACTTTTGCAGTAAGAAACTGCAAGTCAATTCCATCAATGAAACCTCTGTCCCTGTCAAGCTTGACAAGCCCAGGCGCAAAGTCATAGCCGTATTTTGCATACTTGCTTGTTGTGACGTATAATCCGCCAACAAACAGTTTTCCGGCATGTTTTTCATCTGTCAACACTTTGCACATGCGAGTAGTCAGTGGATAGCCCGGATTAGAAGTAATATAGTCCTCTCCTTCCCGCAAATCCTGCAGGAACAAATTGCTGTCCACAATCGCATTATACTCATCTTCATCAATTCCTGAAATCTCAAAGATAAGATCATGGTCAGGAACAGACTTGAATATTGACACCTTTTCAATGTCAAATACCACTACGTCTGCCTGATACCTGCGGGATTTTACTGTTTTTGCCGTCCATACTTCCTTATCTGCACGGTTATAAACCTTAACAGTCTTTCCATTTCTAAGAAGCACTACGGTTGCGACCTTGTAGCCTTCTCCATGCTGCCCGATTGTCTCAGAGCTGTCTCTCTTTGACGACTGACCAAGAAGCAGTGTGTTTGTTGTAAGCCTGCCATTTTTGTTGCCAATACGCAATGTCTTGGAATCTTTGTCATACCCAAAATACATTTTGTTCTCCGGATTAACAATCTCCTCGTCATGTGCATTCTGAAAAAACTCTCTCACTGATTCAACTACTCCCCATGTCGGACAGTAGTTAATACTCATTCCTAAATCAAATCTCTTCATAATATTTTTCCTCCTTTATTTGCTATTTTTTTTATATATTATGAAATACAGAATAAAGATGAGTTTTGAACAGAAATAAGCAAAAAAGACCAGCAAATGCCAGTCTTTTTCATGTTTACCTGTTAATAAGTTCCCTATTAATCCTCAGTGGACACTTCGGATTAACCGTGTTCAGATGCGGATGAATGCCACGATCCTTTTTAGGAAGCGCCTCACACCAGCTTCTTGATGACACATAGCCAACAGGCTTTGTCTTGCAATGTTTGCAGTCTCTGCATAACATATTACATCTCCCCCTCTCCAAGGTATCTTCGCATAGCTGCAATGTCAGCAGGTGTACGTTCCACAATTCCATCACGACTTACATAATGGGTCATCCAGAATTCACGTTCTTCGTCATCAAAATAAGACTTGTTTAAGTCATCAATTGATGCTCTCCTTATTTTCCTTACAGTTGACAGTGAAATAGACTCAATATCAAATTGAAAGGAAGTTCTGTCAACAGGACGTATGCAGAAGTAATCAGAATGAATTTTACTAATCACGCCTGTACGCATATTGTGATTATGCATAAGTATTGCCACTCTGTCACCAACAGAAAACTTTTCCAAAGAGCCATCATCCTGTGTCAGATACAACTCAGGGTTTGCAGGGACATTTGTTGATAATTTCATAATCTAATCCTCCTTTGCCTCAGCTAATCTTCTTTCAACACATGCTTCGCACTGACAATATTCTGCGGCCAGCATGTCATATGGATCTTTTTTATCTACAACAAATGTGTCAATGTTGTAAATGAAACCATGACTCTTTGCGGTTCTGTCATTTTTGCCCCAGTATCCAAGTTTTTTCATTCCTCTTACTGAACCTGTTGCATCAATGTTTGCATGACAGCTGTGTCCCATTCCTGTCGAACAATCCTTAACCCATGCAATGCCAGTTCTTGGATCCCTGTGCAGCTCAGCACATGAACCTACATTTTTAATTTTTATTGTTTTTGCCATAATATTGTTCCTCCTTTATTTATTGTTTATATGACTACAATAAATATGGAGTTTTTACAGACACAAAAAGAGACCTCATAATGAAGTCTCTTTTCTTTGTTTACGCGTCAAGTTTGGCACTGTCAGCAAACTCTCTTGCTTCCGTTTCAGACACAAATTCCTTAATGTAGCCACCATATCTAAAATACTTTTTAGCAGTTCTCTGCCTTTCAGTAATATGGTCAGTTACTTTAACGTTGGCACTCACAATCTTTGGATGACTCTTCTTTCATATCTAAAGCAATAACGGCTTTCTTAAGTGCGTCAGTAAGAAAAGTCTCTGCATACAATCTTTTGTTTCTTTCATCAGTATCCGGGATTTTTTTATCCACAATAGGATAAAGCGATTCCAATTTATAATCCGAAAATACATATTCGGTTATAATTTCTTTTGCTTCTGTTTGAGTCATATACTTCTGCCTGTTGTGCCCGCTCATGCTGATACCTACCTCTTCCTTGGCAACCTCAATAATCAGTGTATGATTGCTAATTGTCATATAGATAACTTTACAGTCATAAAGCTCCTCAATTGGAACCTTGTTTTCACTTTCCTTGATGCCTGTGCTGAAAGCTGGTTCACCTGCCTGATCCCATGTAATATCCTTGTCACAAAGATAAACATCAAAATTTGCATTGAAGTCAAACTTATCGTTGTTTACAATGTCACCAACTGTCAGAAATTTCTCTTCACAGCAGGATTCACTGGCAGCAGTATCTTCTACTTTTACCTGTTCATTAATGATATTTTCGGCATCAAGATGAAGAAGCCACTTCGTAACATCATCATTTGACACCAAAAAATCCTTAATATCAGATGGATGCATATTATATGCACCATTCTTAAAAACACTTGACCAAAAGTTAGCAAAATTACCATCAACCCTTTCCTTTGAAAAAAGCACATACAAAACCATCTCCTTTGCAAGAAACATTGGATCATGTTTCTTTACTAGTTCTGCAACTGGAAGTTTGGCATCCTTGTCAAACCCACAGCACTTGAGCATATCTTCCCATGGAAGCCATGAGTCTGTCAAATCAATGCAGCAAAGAACAGCAAAATTAACATTGTTGTTCCCTCCGCGATTTGGCTTCAGATAGAACACGTCAAAAACAAGTTTCTGAGATTCCGGCTCCTCATTAAAGTGTCTTCTTACGAGACATCCGCCGTATGCAAGAAAATTAGTACTTCCAAAGTTTTCCCATGGATTTTCTACCAGTTCCTCTTTCACAGCCTCATCTTTAAGCTCCTGTACAAAGCAGCCATCACAGTTTTCTCTGATGCAGTAGCTGCATGTACTGTCTACAGCATTAGACATAATGTCCCGTTGTCTCTCTTTCATCTCCATCAAAAACTGATTGCTGATATTTTCTGTCATAATCGTTTCCTCCTTTATATATATTTTTTTTATGACTACAATAAATATGGATTTTCATGCAGACAAAAAAAAAGAGGCCTCGTAGTGAAGTCTCTTTTTACATTCTGTTAGATTACATGTTTGTTGGATTCCTTAAGTCCGTATTTCTTCTCCATTTCATATATCTTATTCAAATGATTGAAAGCCGAATACATACCACAGTCCATGAAGTTAACCATATCATCCTCATCATCGCTGTCAGGCACATCATCTTCATCATCTTCATGAGCTTTATCAGCATTGAAGATATTAATCGCATGATACACAGCCTTATCGAGTTCATCCTTTTTGTAGGTTGTAACTTCGGTATTAATTTCATCGGCAATCTGCCATCTGTTAATGCCGGGAACCAGAGAAATCGTAAAGTGATAATTCTCTGAATTACAAAAATCATACTCATTATCTTTACGTACCTGTATTAAATGTACCCCCTCAATACCAAAATCGTCGTAATCACAATACGTAGGAAGTCCTGCTATTTCACCTATATACAATGGATGCTCTTCTGGTTTTGCCATAAAAATCAATTCCTTTCTGAAAAATAATTATTTATTGTTATATATATAATATTTAGAAATTTAAAACTGTCCAAATGAGCAAGTGGTATTTCTACCACCTTTCTTAATTATTTGGTTACTGCTGCAAGGTGTATGCAACCATCTTGTAGTAGTCCTGTTCATATTTACCAATGTTTTCATAAAATCTGGCACCATCCACAGGACCTTTTATTGCATGTCCATTAACTTCCGTTGTAATGTGGCCAGTTCGCATATCCTCGATTCCGTATAGGATTGTTGGTCTTACAATACAGTCTGCAAACGGATATCTGTTTACAGAAACGCTGTCAGGACGATTATCTTTAACCAATACGATTACAGGCATTTGTTTACTGTTTTTTGTTTTTAGATTTCGGTTTCTTAATACCAATTTTAAAATATTCATTTATTTATGTTTCCTTTCTGTTTATAACAACTGATTAATTTAGCTTCATGTAAACGTCTTTCATGTAGTAGAATTTATGATGCTTGTTGATGTTTCCAACGTAACCACAACACTTCCGCCATTCTGTTGTAAAATGACCTATAGGATATATGCGAAGCATCGCTTAGTATTCCTATGAAGTGCAAACTATTTATGTGTCAACAGACTTGAAAACTGAAACGGTTTATATAATCGGTTTAATCATTTACTGATAAATCATTAACCGTTTATGCAGCTCCTAAAGCATATCATCAGTCTGCATTTCTAACAGTTCATTCATTAACTGTCTATGTAAATCTCAAAACACATTGATGATTTGTATAATCGGTTTATAATCTTTATTGATAAGTTGTTGCTCGTTTATGCAACCCCTGAAGCATGTTGCCAGTCTGCATCCTTAACAGTTCATTCATTGACTGTTTATAAACTGCCAGTATACTGCTGACCATTTTACACCAGCTTCATTTCATTATCCATTTACATATCCACATTGTTTATTAACCAGCTCGTTTATGTTACCCGTCAGCATGCAACCTGTCTTACATTCTTCCGTTTACACTTCCAACTGCTTATACCTCTAATAGCTTACATGTATCTCTATCTTATAAAGCAAACATTGGACCGCAGCTTCCTAACGGAACCTGCTTATTGTCCGCTCTTAACGGTGCTTTCTTACGGAACCACCTAAGCGGTAATTTGTTAACAACACTCTCGTTTAGATGCCCATCCGGAAGCAAATAATGCGTCAACAATGCCCTGCTTAACACAGTCCCTGCTTACAATGTTTTTCTTATACTGTGCTTTGGAAGCAGCACTTGTATTAACATCCTTTGTCAGATAGTTATCCATAACTTCTTTGCCGTGCACAGAAATCATTCTATGGATGAGTTTGTTACGATTTTTTCGTGCATATTCATTTGTTACATTATTCGCTGAATCGTCATTGTCAACAGCGTTATCCGTTACCGGCGCGTCCGTTACACAATTATCCGTTCCAGTATTATCCGCAGCAGTAATCTGTTTATACCTATCTGGTTCCATTATTTTGTCAGCAGTAATCTGGTTACACCCCATGACGCAGATACAAGGAAGAGACTTCTTAATATAATTAGATTTCAACCCGTCTTGAACATTTTTTTGAGCATCATTTTTAACAGCCTCAGAAGCCGCTGCCTCCTTAGCAGCAGCCTCTTCTTCAGCTTCTTTTTCTTTCTTTGCCTTTAAGACAAGATCAATGTTGTCAAGAAACTCTCTTGCGCTCTTTTCGTCAGTAGAATTTGCTTTCATAAGAGCCTTAACCTTTTTCATTTCAGGAGTTCCAAACATTGCAATAATGAGGTTTCTGATAGTACCTCTTGCAATATTGGTTTTTTCAACCATTGCCACAATACGCATGTTTTTTGCAATACAGTCTTTAATGAGTTCTCTCTTTTTAGACTGTCTTTCTTCCATTGTGTCAAGTCCCTTTCGGGCACGGCGTCTATAGTATGATTCTAACTTCTGTCTGCGTAGTCTTGCCTTTCTCTCCTCTTCTTCCTCAGGAGTCAGCTGTCTTTTCTGTCTTCCCAAGTATATGCTCCTTTCCTCATCCGGAATGCCCAGATAATCAAAAAATAATTTGTTTGAGATTTTGAACCATGTTACATCTTTTCCATAATAGTTTTCTGCCGATTTTGTAGCACAAACAGCCTCTTTCTCAGAAAGAGGCTCAGAGAATCGCTGGTTCAAATCCAAAATATATGCAACAGCAGCTTCTTTATCGCCGCCAGTTACCTGCAATTTTAATATACGTGCGACAAACAGTGTCAGTTCACGGTGTCCTGTCCTGTTATTGTCGCATTTCATGGCATCTTCAATCATTGCAAGACGTTTGAGGCTTAATCCAATAGGAGACATTCCATGATAATATGGAACCGGCTTTGTTGGGTCGAAATTTCTTGCAATTATCTTGCTACATCGTCTGATGAATAAATGAGCATCAAACTTACTCTTAAATAATTTAGGACACCTGATGTCAGCTTTCTTTGCAAGCTTTTTGCAGGTCTTTATCTGGTCCACAGTTGCCTTTCCATGAATTTTCCTGCAAAAGTTCTTAAAGTTCTTTGTAATGAATGAATGTACATAAGTTCTTGTGAGCATAGTATCCCTGCCAAAACCTAAAACCTCAACCATCTGGTCGAAAAGTTCATACATCTTGTCAGATGCTTCCTTTCCATTAAAAAACGCATCAAGGTCAAATAATGTGTATCTGCAGTGTTCATTCATGTCTACAATTGTAACAGTCTCACCACTCTTGCTGTTTACAGAACCCGGGATGCGCACTAATCTTGCATAATCCCCGCTTATCTTTACATCCGCACCAATGTCAGCAAGGGTGTCGTTAAGGAGTCTGTTAATTCTCTGCCATCTTTTCTTAGCTTTCATGGACTCACACTCATTGACAATATAATCTTCATTTCTGCATAATTTCCAATACAAATGAAATCCGCGTCCGGTAAACATGACAACAGTAGGCTTTGGAATCTTTTCGTCAAATAAAGGCTTAATATATGTAAAGTAAAAATTATAAGGGTCCATGTTGCTATACTGGGTTGTATCATAGTCAATGTCAACAAAACACCAGCTTAAGCCCCTAATGTTCCTCTGACAGCGCTTTATCCTGTTGTTAATCATAGGATTAAGCGCAAAATAAGCGTCTGTGGCAACAGATTCATTGCAGACATCAGTATAAGAGCCATCAACTATGTCGTGGCCCCAGTATTCATACGGTGTTGTGTATAATTTTTCAATATCAAGAGAAGCAAGTTTGTCAGCGGACATAACTCCATTAGCAACCCTGTTTTCTGCCTTCAGCATTTCATCCGGCACATCATCCAAATGGACCAGATATTCTGCATGTCCAAGCTTGTACATTGTAGCAAGCTGGTCTGTATCTTTAAAAAATAATTCAAAAAAGCGCTTGTTAAGGCTTTTGCTTTCCGGGAATTTTCTGTTTTTGTCTGAATATGTATATCTTCTGCCCATTTGCCGGACTCCCTTTTTTTTCGTTCGTTAAAATTCTTTCTGAGATAAATATGATTTTTGATAAATTAACGGTAATGTTTGTATCTACAACAGTAGAAATTATTCTAAATTGCAATTCTTCTATATTGCTTAACGTTAACTAAATTTTCTATATAATATTTACAATCCGGTTTTTGTCCAAAAATTCTTCATGTCTTTTTTTTGCATAAAAAAAGAGACTGTTTTCAGTCTCTTTATAACTATTACGGATTACAACATTTTGATGGCTCATATCCGTTACTAATAAGTTCATCACGTGATTCGTTTACAATCTCTTTGTTCTTATCAGAGATTTTGTCGGCATTCTTGCAGTCAGCCTTATGAAATTTCTTGGATGATATATTAACTACATATGAACTGGTGTTTTCATCTGTGTAACCAGTAAATCCGGAATTTTTATTTGAGTAGTCACTGAAACTGGAATTTTTACCAGCATCAGTTTCTGTGGCACTTTCGTTCGTGTAACCAGTAAATCCTGTACCTTTATCTGTGGAACTACTAGAGCTGGAATCTTTGTCTGTGTAACCAGTAAAGCTTGCACTTTTACTTGTAGAACTGTTCTGACTGGACTCTCCGTCAGCATAATTAATCTCCACACTAGGCTGGATATTGTAACAGAATACGCAGAAATTAACGCCTGCGCCATTGTCTTCCACAGAATATCCTTCCATGAGTACGCCTCTTGCAACAAGTTCATTGCCAATAAATACAGGTGTTACCCTGTACAGCACATGATTGTCAGGATTATTGTCCATATATTTTGCTGTCAGTGTTTCGTATGGAAGCATTCCTTCTATATTAAGGTATCTTGTGCCGGTTATGAGATTTTTCTCGTTAGCATTTTCTCCTGCAAGACAGTATGCAATCAAATGGCATCTGTTGTAAAGATATTTGCCATCAACACAGTCGTACTTAACAGTGTGCCAGCCGGTAGGCTTGACCATGCCTATCTGTCCGCGCTCTTCTGTCGGCATAATGCCTTTTCCAATACATGCATAGGCAGTACCGCATCGTCTCAAATCATCAAGTTCTGAATATGTCTCAAACGATGACGTCCCGGCAGCTTTTTCGTCAGCATTGAAAAACGGAACGTTGTTATTTATTACAACAGATGCGCTTCCGGTGTATTCGGGCACCATTGAATAGTCAAATGATGTTGTTTCTGACAGAGTCTCGCTTACAGGTTGACTGACCTGACTTTCTGCTTCTGTAGCCCTTGTGAACTCTGTATTTATGATTTTATCTCTGCTGGTTCCGCATGCAGTAAGTGATAAACCAAGCAGTAATGCAAGTAATGATTTTCTGATTATTTTCATGTTAATACTCTCCCTTTTGATTTGTTTTCTTTATAATATTCCATTTTTACGGTTTGTCCAGCAAAAGAGTGTTTCTTTATCGAATACGGACAAAATCAGATTTTTGAAGATTATATAAACGTGGGTATTTATGCCCGTCAATTGATTACCGGTCAAGAGTAATTTGGTTCTTTCAAATTGCTAAACGGTTAATTTATTACCGTTTATTTATCAGAACCCATCTTTATTAAAGAGGAACTTTTTAAATAGTAGGTAAGGAGAGCCTTATGAAACAGAAGAAAAACATAAAGGGCACAGCGCTTGCAGTTGTTTTATCCTGCAGTGTGACCCTTGGATTTGTAATAACACAGATTGTATTCGGCCTTATTTTTACAACAGTATGTACACTCAAATATCCAGCTGTCATAGCTGATGCACTTAAAAGCACTGACAAATCAGCAGTATTTTCACTGATGGCGTCATTTTTTGGCGTATTCATGACTAATATCATAGCGGTGTTTGCGATCTGGTTTGCAAATAGAAAGAAAAAAACAGAATTGTTTAATCCGGTGAACAATAAAACAATTCTTACGTTTACGGCAGTGACAATGCTGTTATGGGTGTTCAACTGCTTTTGGTCCGCAGCAATTCCGCAGACATGGGGTGAGGATGCAAGACAGCTTACAGAACTGGCATCAAAAATAAATATAACTGCATTCATGCTGTGCTTTTTATCGCCGCTTGCCGAGGAACTGACTTTCAGATATGCAGTTGTGAAGATTTTCAAGCATTTTAAATCAGGCAGTACTGTCTTTTGCATAATCACGTCAGCAGTGTTATTTGCAATAGCTCATGGAAATATTGCACAGGCAGTACCGGCAGTAATTATGGGCGGCTTATTTGCTTATTTCTATATAAAAACAGACAATATTGCGGTTCCGGTCGCGATGCATGCGTTTTTTAATACATCCGGTGAACTTACACAGTTCATTCCCACTGTCGGAATGTGCGGCGTATACGGCGTAATTGGAATGCTCATACTGATAACACTATTAACAGCAAAAAGGAGGCATAAACAATGATTAAGATGAGCTACGACAAATTTGAGGAAATCTGTGAGAAAATGGATGAACTTCCAAATATTATAGATAACAACAAGGGCTTAACAGAGCATGACCTTGAGATTATCCAGACAAAAATTGCAAAAGACTATCCTGACAAGGCGGTACTTATGGCAATGTATTATCTGTCAAGAGATTATCCTGATGACCATATTTTTTCAAACAAGGATGCTGTTCCAGCAAGTGAGCTGAAGATTGAGTTTAATAATTTAATTAAGGAACTTGTTGAATTTACAGATGATTAATGGGGAGCACTGCTGCTCTCCCACTTTCAATAGGAGGAAAACATTATGCAAAAAAGAAACAGAGCAGTCGCATCAGTGGTATGTCTGATACTTGTTGCGGCAATGATTGTGACAAGTTTTGTGGGACTGGGGGTTATGTAACGTGGAAAAGAAACAAAAAAACAGTTTCAAACAGATGCTGAACCATTACACATATAACGGAGACATGCTGTCGGTGGGACTATTTATAGAAATAGTGGTCATGATGATACTATTTGTGGTCCTGCCTCAGACTGATAAGGGAATGGTAATAAGACTTGCACTTATCTTTGGTATTGTTGTAGCATTTAGTGAAATGGTTAAGTATACATACTCAAGAACTTATAAGAGTGATACAATTATTATAAGGAAACTTAGTAAAAACTATATGAACCAGCGGGCAAATGTTAAATATCTGCCTGAAGCAAAATGTGCAATAGAGGCTCTTGATGAGGATCTGCTCGAGGGAGTAAGAAAAATTGTCATAAAGAAAGGACAGGATTTATATCTTACGACACATTACCATGTAATAAAGCTCTTTGAAGATAATCTTAGTGATGAAATCATGATAAAATATAATCCTGATGATTTTTATTATAAGAACTTGAAAGGTGACAAAAAAGCTCTTATCAAGAAATGCAGCCAGTGTACGAAATGCAAGAACAGACAGACATGCAAACTGCACAAGGAACAGGCTGTTAAAATGTATAATTTAAAAATCGTCAGACGTATAAAAACAGAGACTGCAGATTAATGCAGCCTCTTATTTTTTAGTCCTCTATTGTTGGAATAAACAGGTTTAACTGAGTATCTTCATCAAGAGTTTCGTCTACAGAAGCTTTGATATTATAATAGTAGTCAAAATCCTTGATTTCATCATCAGACAATGGGAAGAATGTTATCTTATATATTTTACGGGTGGGCAGGTATACATAATCCTTTACCATAACATTATGCTGTTTGAAATCGTCCAAAGCTTCCATTATGTCTTCATGATAGCTACGCTTCTTGTTCAATTCTCCAAAGTTACACCAGTATAAAAGATAATTATATTCAAGGGCAATAATATATTCGTCAGGATTTTCTCCTCTTTCACTGAAACGTTTGTAAGCATTGTGCCTCTGTTCCATAAAAGATGAATACAGGATTTTTGCAGCATTGTTTGTGAGCTCGCTTAAAGGTTTTGATGACATTTTTCTGATACGCAGATTGTGAAACTTGTCCATGTAAAACGGATCAAACGCATATGTAATAATGCGTGTTGCTTTATCATATCTGAAACTTGATATTATATGCATTCCTTCAGTGACAGATTTTTTGTCGATTCCTTTTATACCAATCTCATACATTCTTGCAATGCGTGCAGCAACAGAATCATAATCCGAGGTTCCAAATTTCTTTCTTTTTGGCTTGATATATTTTAAAACATCAATTATTTTAATGCTGTATACGTTCATTGACGGTGATTTATTATCCCACCTGCTTAAAAGATATGACAGTATCATATTATCAGTCTGGTCAAGTATCTGGAATTCTCCAGCTTCATTAATTGCTTTGTCAGGAAGTGTTACAACCAGCTTTTTATTGTGGTCTTCTGACTTGTATATAATCAGTTCCTTTGGATTCCCTTCAAGATTAAGATTGCTGACAGAAATTCTTCCCGGTTGAGCTGCAAAAAGAGGCTGGTTTTTAAAGTCCTCCATGACAGCATAGGTTGCCCTGTTTAAATCAAAATCATAAAGCTGCTTGATTATGTAGCAGATATCTATTATAAGGTCGCTTTTGTAATTGCCGATTATTGTAGATGACGTCAGTTTTTCCTCACCAGGATAATCAATCATTAAAGTGTCAGGATTGTCTGCCCACGCCTTAATCTCGAGGAATTTCTCTTGTTCCTTGTCCTGAATGGATTTTCCTTCAAAAATTAAATCCCTTTTGTCTTCCGGTGTCATATTATACTGTATCAGGGTAGCCCTTAAAAAATACTTGTCGCTGTCACTTAAATACTCTTTTGTATCTATCATGTCAGAACACTTCTTTAAATAACGTGTTTTCTTCTGGAACCTCAACTTCATTTTTTTTGCATACACAAGCTTAAGTTCTTCTTTTTCAGCAGAACCACTCAATTCGCTCTGAACAAGATTCTGGACAATTTCATGCAGACTCTGGGAAAAGAACTTGGACTGTCCTTCATGCTCAGAATAATACTGTATAAGCGCAGGATTTATATTCTTTAATAATTCTTCAATAAACACATGAGAAAAAGTAATCATAGCAGTCTCCTTTACTGCTTTCTATTGTAGCATATTTGAGGAAAGTTTAATAGTTAAATAATGAGTACGTTTTAGTCCAAAATCGACAAATTGAAGCAAAGTTTTACGTGTTTTGCGATTTATGAAGCAGATTCAGTCCAAAATCAACAGGATGAATAAGTTTTTGACGTGTTTTACATTAAATGAGTATAGTTTTTACGTGATTTGTTAACATGAGTATGTTTTTTACGTGATTTATCCTATATGAAGCTGTTTTTGGCAAAAATCGCAACAATGAGGATGATTTTTACGTGATTTCTGTTATTTGAATACAGTTTTGACGTGAATCGAAATTTATGAAGATAATTTTTACGTGTTTTACGGAAACGAGGATTATTTTTACGTGTTTTGTTGGCATGAGAATATTTTTTACGTGTTTTATATAAATGAAGACATTTTTTACGTGTTTTATGAAAATGAATACTATTTTTACGTGATTTGTCAGTATGAATATATTTTTTACGTGATTTATAGAAATGAGTATAGTTTTTACGTGATTTACTGAAAATGAGTATAATTTTTTCCAAAATCCGACAATGTGAAGCACATGCAGTCGAAAATAATACGGATGATGCAGTATTTTTCCAAAATCACTATTTTTGAAGCTGATTTTGTCCAAAATGTCATATTTTGAAGTAGAAAATGGAGGGAAACGACATATATGAAACTGATTTTGTCCTGTATTTTTCAGATGAAGCAGAAAATGGACAAAAAAGAATTTGTGCTACGCATTTAGTCGAAATTACCTGTTTTTGAAGTTTATTTTGTCCAAAATGGCACAACATGAAGCTGTTTTATTCCCAAAATGTCAAAATGAGTACATTTTAGGCTAATTTACAATTTCTGCCTCTTTGGTTATTATTATTTCTGTGAAAATATATGAAGAAAGGAGGAGAAAGCAAATGTCCATTAATCCGGAAGAAAGAATAAAAAGTCTTACCGTTGAATACCTTTATGCAAAAATGGCACAGATTAATATATCAGAGCTTATGACGGCTGTTAAAGTGGCTCCAAGCTATAAAGAAATGGTTGAAAGCCAGACAAGTCCTGACATTCTTGTACCTAATTACATAAACGAACGTGATTATTTCGGGAAAAGACCATATCTCAATAAAAATGCGATACTTTTGTACATTTATCTGCATTTTATCAATCCTGATGCTTCAGGCAGAGTTAAACTTGCCATAAAACCTGCTTCAGATTTTCTGTCACTGCCTGCAAAGACAATAAGGTTTAACTTAAGGAACCTGCTGAGACATGGATACATACAGTATATTAATGACGAAATCGGAGTATACACTATATACATTAACGGCTATTCTGAAAAGGGTCAGACTGCATCTGATGGATTTAAGGGATATTTTAATGTAACACTTGATATCTTTAAGGAATTAATCAAAGTATCATCCATTAATGAACTGCGCATCCAGCTCAGGGGACTCATGCAGTGCTGCCCGGGTATTAATAATGGAAGGCTTGAACATATCAGTTTTTCAGACATAAAACGGTTCTTTCCGTCTTACATACATATAAAAGACATTAAGCACCTGCTGGTAACAGATCTTACTCTTACCATGTTTAATGTTAAGTTCACAGCAGATGAGAAATTCTGCATGATTAAAGCCAAGGATAATTATGATCCGGTTAAGGTAAAGAATGGCATTGTGTCAGACTGTGAACAGAAAGTTAAAAAACTGGTCAAAAAGATGCTGTCGCAGAAAAAACATGCTGCTACTGCTCTCCTCTTCTCTGATAAAAATATAAATGACATATCAAAAATCTCATTAAGATTGCCTATTGACGATATTCTCTGCGGCATTGAAAGTTTGTTTGAAAACTATTCAGGTGCAAGGGTATCAAACATTGGTGGTCTTGTCCGTGTGCTCTCACAGGAGCATTACGATAACAGAATTATAGTTTCATCCCAATGATTTATTCTTAATTTAATATAAAACGAATACACCTGCCAGTAAGACAGGCTTATTTTGGTGCCGTAAAACAGAGCTTTTATGTTTTATGATGCTTATATACGCCTATTTTCACCTTTTATGTTATCAACATGTTATCCACACAGGCACACTTTTAGTTAATATAAGCTTTTAATAATGCTTTACATTCTTGATTAGTTATTTACTGCCGGATTTATTCGTTTGCGGACAAACTTATGCCCGGCCCATACAAAAACATCACTGCCAAACATGTTGCAAAACCAGTATTTTCAAGGGATTGAGGGATTACGATTTCTCTATTATGAAATTTGATTAATATGATATATATGAAAGTATATGATTTATAATATGTATTTATATATAGATATATTAAAAAAGAGCAGTTTAACTGCTCTCTTCTTAATTATGAATTATTAACTGAAAGATCTTCGAGAATTGTATTCATAAAGTCATTTGCTGACTTGTAACCAAGCGTTTTGTAAGCACGCTCAAGATTTGCAGCCGCTTTATCTGAAAGAAGGAAATTCTTATGAATAGTTCTCTTTCCATTCTTTGCTACACTGGCGAAAACAGAAAAGACTGGGTCCTGCTTAGCACTAACAGGCTCCGGATCAGCAGCTGAAGTCTCAGACTGAACAGCTTCCTCTTTAACTTTATCATCCTCATCAGTTTTGGCTATAACAGCGTCAACCAGTGTTTCCTGAGACGCTACTGCCTGCTTTGCTGCCTCTTTTGCTTTTTCATTCTCTGCGCTCTTTGCTCTCAATGCATTTACTCTTGCCATATTACATTTCCTCTCTTTCTAATACCTTCTGCGCGATGTCATAAAAACTTCTTGATATTGGTGATGACTTGCCAAGATTATATACTGATGTATGAAGTGTCTTAACCTCTGACATCTTAATCATTTCCTTAATATATGCCACAAACGGCTTAATCTCATCTTCTCTGTTAGCTGCATGAGCTTCAAGTTTTTCCATTGCAATGTCATACATGACTGATCTCTTATAGCTGTTAAGGATGTAGCCGATTACCTGAGCATGACTCTCATGATTACGTCCATTAACAAGCTTTGCAATATCATCCTCAGTCTCTTCAATCATGTCCATTGAACTGTCGTCAGATAATGTCGGAATTATGATGTAATCAGCTGCAACATAGGTCATGTTAAGAAGAACTGATCTTGAAGGTGCATTATCAATGAAGATATAGTTATAATGATAATCATTAACCATAATATCAACTAAATCTGCCATAAGGTAAATATCATCTCTCTTGCAGAAATCAATTGCAGCAAGTGATAATGATTTTGAACCCACTATGATGTCAAATAACTCATTATGTTGAACTGCTTCATCCGGTGTGCAGATTCCTTTAAGAACTTCATAAATAGTCTTGCCGGTAGTGAGGTCAGCGCCAACATTCTTTGATAACGAGCAATTCTCATCAAGATCCACTACAAGAACCTTTTTACCTGTAATATCTCTGATAGCAGATGCAAGCTCTACTGTACAGCTGCTTTTTCCAACTCCGCCTTTTGCGGAACTTAAACTAATTACTTTAGCCATAACAATATATCTCCTTTATCATTCATTTTGTCATGGTGCCCGGTTACGGGCACATATTGTTTTTTACACATATATAATATTCACTTTTTTAAATCTGTCCAAAAATATACATATAAAAATAAGTATATTGTGATACATAAAGATGTGTAGGTTTATAGTTATCTTTATGCATGTCATTATAACATAAATATAACCATAAAGACAAGTATATTTATATTTATAAATATGTTTATAAATATATACATAAACATATTTATAAATATAAATATAAATATGTATATAAATATAATATAAATA